>Ga0214542_1007379_pt1 | contig 19148 bp, 22 predicted proteins | sample CNSS1metaG_FD_160096 | JGI IMG/M metagenome (GOLD analysis project Ga0214542, IMG submission 160096) | Root nodule microbial communities from cowpea collected in UCLA plant growth center, Los Angeles, California, USA - CNSS1 | ecosystem: Host-associated > Plants > Roots > Nodule | place: USA...
TGTCAATAGAACATATTAGCACAGATCTTATGATTGCTGACCCTTTAACAAAAGGGTTACCGCCCAAATTGTATGCTGGTCATGTAAAGAATATGGGCATTATGTCTACTAGTGAATGTTAAATGTTAATGTTTTTAATGTTTATGTGACACTCTGAGCTCCCTAATGTATAAATTTTTGAAATCTGTGTTTTCTTCTTTATGTTTATGCATGCAAATTATGATGAAGAAAAAAAATTATGTTATGTTCACTAGTGCAGATTTGATATTTTATCTCGCCTTATAGGCCTCGGTTATGGCGGAACCGAAGCCTATAAGGAGGCGGTGGCAATTTTGCAATTTCATCAACCTATATTGCTTCGGTTCTACAAACAACCGGTGCCGTAAGCAGTTTTAGGCCTCGGTTCACAAAGAACCGAAGCCTATTAGGCAGCCCAGAAATGAAAATTTCAAAATTGCCACTAGCATCAACACATTTGGCCTCGGGTGCTTATGGACCGAGACAATATTGGGTTGTTTTAGGCCTCGGTTAAAATAGAACCGAAGCCTATAACCCTGCCCTGCCCAGAAACCCTAATTTAATAATTTCATCAACGCCGCCCCCTTTGGCTTCGGGTCCCCTTTCATCGAGGCCATTGAGCCACTTTAGGTCTCGATTCTTTGAATAACCGAGGCCATAAAGCTTGTTAAAAATCCCCAATTCGTGAACTCCGATCACTATTCATCTTCTTCCCCAGTTCTCTCTGCACGAACGTCGCGCCGCCCTCTGCCACCACCAGTTCCGACGCTGTCGCCGACCAGCTGTCATCGTCATCCGTGGGTTTTCATCGCCTCCATCTCCTCATCCATTGCTGCTGATTGAATCTTCATCTCTCGCTCTTAGTGAGTTCAAGGCGTGTGTTATCCAAACGTGCACGAACCTGGATGAACCCCTTGCAGAATCCAACGGTGTACTATTTGCACGTGTGCCTCAAGTTGGTGGTGTGCGAGAGCGTAACGGGGAATGGACTCCTTAGCGTCGATGCCGCAAAATTGACTTTTTTGAGCGTTGCTTCGCACCAGTTTCATATTCATCACTAGGGAGTAACCCTTTAGGATCCAGAGACCACGAGCCTCCGTCGCGTAAGAGAATCTGGGAGAAGGCACAAGCGTTTTTAAACCTAACCCTACGCTCAGTTCTTTTATCATGTGTAGTTTTGTTGTGATGTAACCGAGGGTGCGCATGAAGCAAAGTTTGGTGTCGACGCCGACGGTGATGAAGAAGGTGCGGAGGACAGAGGCGAGTTTGGACGACACTGATTCGAGGGTGGGAGTGAGGAGACCTAAGGCAGAAAAGAGCCTTTATGGCTTCGGTCCCTCTGTAACCGGGGCAGAAAAGAGCCTTTATGGCCTCAGGTGATAACCGAGGCCAAAAATGGGTGTCTTTTGGCCTCGCCCCAATATGCTTCGGTTCTAAAACCGAGGCAGAATCAAGAAAGTAACCGGGGCCAAAAGCCCTAACTGCACTGGTGGTTATTGCTTGTAAAATGACATTATGTTTGAACCCATTATGGATTTCTCGTTTTTAAGATCATATTAAGGAGAAAGGGATGATATAGTAGTACATGGAAGGGATCATGTCGACCAAATGATGTGTGACCGCCATGACTCTTATTATTTCTGTATCTTTAATTATGAATAACGATGGAACCAATTTATGCAAGGTCTTTTATTGCGCATTATGTTTATGTATTAAATCACATAATGTTATGACATCATATGAGTCAAGTGGGAGAATGATAGAATTAATTGACGAATTAATTCTATTAGTGACTCATTTGAAATATTAGGATGAGCCCAATTGTGATTTAATAAAATATAAAGACTTATTGGTTATTATTATGGGAAGTGATAATAAACTAAAATAAAGATAAAGATAAAATAAAAACCAACTTGATGGACGTTGATTTATAAAAGGAATTGGGGTTCTATCTCTGGCCATAAGATTCTGTTCACAATAACCCATCAAGAACGTGTGAGAAGAGAAAGAAAGGCAAAGAGATAGATTGGGAAACGGTGATTGAAGAGCATACAAGATTACAAATTTGAAGAACGCCTATTCATAGGATCTCCCATGGATCAAGGTTAGTGCTCTATTATGTTTTATCGAGTGAGAATCATAACTCTTAAAGATCCTTAATTAGTTTTACATTTAATGCTTATTGAAATATCTCCTTTGCTTTGATCTTAGTTTTAATCTTCACTCCCTAAGATGATACCTCTAGCACTCAGTTCACCTTTGGAGAAATTTCCTACACCACAAAGTTCACCAAAACTGAGAGAGCCAAAGGAACAAAGTAAGAAAATTCTATGACCAATAAGTGTTAAACTCAAAGGGGACTGTATTGAATCAAGAGGAATGGAATATCAATAAATCCAAACAAGAAAATAATGGTGAATGAATCAAGATAACGCTCTAATTGGAAGCCTAGGAATAACACCAGAATGGATTCAAAAAGGTGTACTACTAAGAACCGATTAGCTTATACAATTTATATGCTCACTAGGGAAGTAAGGCATTAATGGGATAGTATGAGGATGATGCTACAAGAGAAAAGAGAAGAGTTGACCTGAGATGTATTCAAGAAGTGCTTCCTTGTAGAGTACTTCCTAGACAATATCGATTTACTAAGGAAGTCGAATTCCTACAACTAGTGCAAGGGAACTTGTTTATGGTTGAATATGCTAAAAGATTTAACATTTGGGTGTTTCCACACCATATTTGGAGATGAGGAGTGGGCCAACAGAAAGTTTGAGAATGGCTTGAAAGGAGATATCAAGTTGTAGATGACACATTTCTCATTAAGGTTTTTACTGCCTTAGTAGAGAAGGCAAAAGTGATGGAGAACCTGAAGGTTGAAGTGGAGGCTCAACAGGTGCAACAACAGAGAGTGGGGAACCATCTAGGTCCAAGCCAAGACAAGAAAAGAGGAAGAAACCATATTATAGGCCTTAGTCTCAAGGGACTAGAGGGTTTTCTTCTCAGTAGCGATTTCAACAATTTCGGACCTAATGTTTTTAGTGCGGAGGACCACATAAGAAGAGTGCATGCCTATAGTTGGTTGATTCGCGGAAGTGTCATGGTTGTTGGAGGAAATACATTTCATCAAGGTTTGTCCTTCTGTCAGGAGCATAATAGCAAGACCTCAATCTCAACCCCAATAAAAGAAGGGAGGTGATAGAGCTCAAGCTTCAGGGAGATTTTATGCTATGACAGGAACAAAGGTAACATGTTTAAGTAATCTCATAGTTGGGTGTTGTGTGATAGTGGGTATTGTAACATCTTGGTCGGATATTATTAATTTAAATAAAATTAAATAATAATTCAAATAACTTGGCATTAAATATTCTTCCCAAAATGCAAGAAATGTTAAAAATTTTTTAACACGAAAAATAAAAATTCATAATCCGAAATAACTGTGTCACAAGTCTCAAGTTCCAAAAAACATAGAAAGCTGAATACAAAACAACATATGAATTGTTCTTTAAAACATCTCTCAACTAGCCCCGCTCCAACACTATGCATCATCAGCACCACCTAAAACATCATCTACTCCCGTGCCATAAGTTACACGATCATCACTAAAAATAGGATGGTATCAATAGCTCCATATCGTGTGACTCCAATAGAGTTGGCAGAGTTGAAGAAACAAATTGAAGAGTTGTTGGAAAAGAAGTTTATCTGACCAAGGTGTGTCACTGCGGGGAGTACCGATCTTGTTGGTGAAGAAGAAGGATGATAGTTTCAGGTTGTGTATGGACTATAGATAGTTGAACAAGTTGACCATCAAGAACAAGTACCCCTTGTCGAGGATAAATGATATGTTAGATCAATTGTATGGTGTAGTGGTGTTTTCAAAGATAGATATGAGATCAGGGTACCATTAGATTCTGGTTAAGGCTGATGATGTACAGAAGATAACTTTTAGTTCCAAGTATAGGCACTATGAGTATGTAGTTATGTTGTTTAGTGTGACTAATGCTTCTGGCATATTTATGGACGTTCATAGATATGTTTGTCGTAATCTTCATAGACGACATCCTTATCTATTACAAAACTTATGAGGATCATGTTGAGCATCTTAAGACAATGTTTGACATTTTGAGAGAGAAAAAGTAGTACGCCAAACTATCTAACTTCGAGTTCTGGATGAAGGAGGTGCAATTTTTGGGACATGTGATATGATCTCAAGGTATAGTAGTGGATCCATCCAAAGTGGAAGTAGTATTGCAGAGGGAGCGACCTAAGTTTGTGTCGGAGATAAAGAGTTTTGTGAATTTAGTTGGCTGCTATAGGAGATTCATAGAAGGATTCTCTAAAATAGTTACGTCTTTGACACAACTAACTCGCAAGGATTAGTCGTTTGGTTGGACAAATCGACGTGAGAAAACTTTTCATGAGTTGAAGTGTAGGTTGATAAATGCTCTAGTGTTGGTAATCCCTAACACAAATAAATCCTTTGAGCTTTATTGTCACGCTTCTCATTCGAGATTAGGTTGTGTGCTCATGTAAGAAAGGAGGGTTGTGCCATATGTTTCAAGGAAATTAAAGATTGATGAGAAGAACTATTCTACTCATAATTTGGAATTGGCAGTTGTGGTGTATGCTTTAAAGATATGGAGACACTATCTATATGGGGCACAAATTCAAGTTTTCTATGATCACAAGAGTTTGAAGTATCTATTTGATCATAAGGAACTAAATATGAGACAGTGGCGATGGATAAAGTTCTTGAAAGTTTATGACTTCGAACTACTATATCACCCGAAAAAAACAAATGTAATGTTACACATACTACTGATGTAAGTTTACAATTATTTAGAAATACTTATAAATCTATTTTTTAACCATTGACATTTGATTTTTATTTTATTAAATTAAACTTTAAGGTTCCGTTCAAAAATCAAATGAATGTATAGAACAAATATTTCAATCACCGTTTTAAAAAGAAAAACTTGGGAGAATGCATTTGTTATTGAAAGATTATGACAGCATGAACAATTAAGAAAAAGAAATTACACTAAACGCATGTATTATTTTCTATTACACTAAACTCATGTATTATTTTCTTAATTAATTATTTAAATATATAGTCATTAAATTCAATTGAAAACTTTTTACATGAACTTGTATGTAACCAACGTAAAAAAACTTGTAAAATACTTTAAGTTTAGCATTGTATTTCTTGTTATATTAGTTACTGAGAAACATATCTAAAATAATACTATAGAATACACTTTTTGTAACAATAATTTATTTAGCTAATTAAATGATAGAAATACAACTTTACAACTATATTATATAATGAAGTGGAAACCTCGTTATTTAAAGTGGTTTTCCAAGTATATTTCACCAAACAAGTATGTTAGGATCATTAATTTCTCCCATGAGATGCCACTAATGGAAATTTCATATTTAAGTTGTGTTTTAAGAAACTTCACCAAACATGGTGGTGGAAAGAGTGAAGGCGGAATATTAAAATGAATTTTATATATATATATATATATATATATATATATATATATATATATATATATATATAAAAGAAAGTGGATTAGGTTTAGGGTTCTATGGCTTTCACCAACACCCTTTGGTAGCATATATATTCATAAATCATATAGTGTAGGGCCCTCTTGTTTCTTTTCCTAGTGGAAAGGTTGTCATTTTCAATGACCACATGCATTTATGTTAATTTAAAGTTTGAGGACTACCTCTCAAATTATTGTTCATCCAAACCACATATTTTCATAACATCCATTAGGATGCTTTCATTATCAAACTACACTACTAAAAATTTTATATTATATATAAAATTTTCTTGCAAATTTGTTAAAAAAATTTGTAAAAAAAATACTTTTTTCTACTATTTTTTCTAAGAATTTTAATTGACAAGTAATTCTTTTGTGAGTAATTATTTTTTGCAAAATTATAAAATTTGCAAGTATTTTCTACAAAATTTGTTGTGAAAAGTGTTTTATACAAAATATTTTACAAAAAAATTGACAACAATTTCTTGCAAATTTTTTTTATAACAAAATTTATAAGTATTTCCTAAAAAAAATTCAAAACAAAATTTACAGAAAATATGAGTTTTTTTAGTAGTGCTAGATGTCTAACTACATTTTAATTAGTATTTTATAAAATTATTATTATTCATTTTATTGTTTTCTCTATCTAAAGGTGAATAGACTTGAGTTGAAAATTAACAAGTTTCTTCTCTTTTTCTTTTTTTATTTGTTTTTCACATTTTTTCAGTTAATTTTTATATATGACTTTATTTTCTTCTTATTCTTCTTCTACACGTGATAGAAGAAATGAGGGTATTTCTTCCTGAAAACACATGCATGTTACGCCTAATTATTATTTTTTGGAAGTACTAAAATATTTTTTTTCACAATTTTTTTATTAATACTTCATGTGATCTATGTCTTCTTCTTCTTCTTTATCTCTTACACACTCTCTTTGTCATTGTAGATAAGTTGTAGAAGAAAAGGTCTTTTTCCTCATAACATATTTTTGATGCATATGACCATTATTCTTAATAACACTCTTTTTGTAGTTGTAGACAAACGGTTAGAGTGAGGATCTTCTTTTAGTTTCTTCACATATTATAATATAATATCAAATATCACTATTGAAACCGTAGTAATTAAGAATAAATCTTTAATGTTTTCTTTATTTCAATATATTTATTTTTAAATATTTTTTACCTCTCAAAATTATTTTCAAGCAAAAGTAATTAAATATTCACTCAACATATTCATTTTCACTTCAACATACAATTTATTTTGAAATTCCTTGTGCACATTTATGAAATAAATATTTGCATTTTTTTTAACAAAAACATGTAAAATATTGTGAAGAAGTGTTCAAATACACAAGAGAAGATTGAATTATATATTAAAATTGTTTTTAATAAATTTCCTCAACAGCTTCACCCAATGTTGCATACTACATATCTTGTTTAAACACCAACTCACTAGATACAAATTTATGTGCACAATGTTTTGGCGTCAGAGATTATCAAACTAAACACAACTATGTCTCACAATAATTCGTTGTAAAAATACGTAAATATAAAATATAATATTAATTATGACATATGATATATTGATTCTTCAATTTAGGTCACATATATGTGTACGATACTTTACTAATACTTATCAGTGAAAATTTAGTCTATAAAACAATAATATTTTTATGATGATAATAATTTATAAATTTTTTTAAGTTGACAACTTTAATACATATGGTTTTAATTTGGATTTATACACTAACAATAATACATTTATGACATTTTTAAAAATTATTGCACATTTTTCAATAGACATCTATCATGTGTCGTATCATATTATTTTTAAAACAAATGTATCGACGTATCAGATATGTGTCATATCTGATACACATATTATATTTGTGTATCATAAATTATGACTATTGAAACTATAAAGGTTAAGAGTAACTTTATAACTTTTTTTTCAGCATATTTATTTTGAAAATTTTCATCGATCTCTCGAGACTACTTTTAAAATAAAGTAATGAAATATTCATTCAATATATTCATTTTTTCTTTAGAAAATAACTCAGTTTGAACTTCTTTTTAACATATTTTATGAAATTAAGATGTATATTTCTTAAATAGTGATAAATGTAAAATATTGTCAAAAACAACTCAAATACACAAGAGTGTTAAACTATATAAGCTTAAATATTTTTTGTCCCTATTTACGTTGTATTTGCTCAAATTGGTCCTTATTTTTGTTTTGTGTTCAATTAGGTTCTAATATGTACTTGTCAGTTCTTGGTTTGTTTGATTTTTTTTTTAATTTTTCTTTAAAATTTTTAATTCTTTAAAATTCTTTAAAATTTTTAATTCTTTAAATTAGACTGGCCACGCTCAAAACCAGAGTTCTCTGCCTAAGCGAGGGTTCGCGAAACCCTTGGTTTGCACCTGCAAGTCTCGCCTGGGCGAGTCCCTCCCGCCTGGGCGAGATTGGTAGATCTCGCCACTGCTTCTCTTGCAACAGTTACATACTCGCACCCAAAAGACAGTACTTGGTCGTTCACATATTCAACACAATCATACAATGCATACAACATCCAACAGACTCTAACCCATTCAGAAAAACAATCAAGACTCCGACTCTAACTTCCCCGTACCTGGAAAAAGCTTAGTAGAGATCCTGACGGCACGACCACAGGCACAACAACTTTAAGGATGAACTATGGGGCTGAAAACAGAGTGGGACAGAACCAGAAGGTGGAGTTAGCAGAGTCTCTTAACTGAAATTACGAGAAGGTGAAGAGGGACCAGTACAAACAAGAAGGAATACTTACATGGAGTAGCAAGCTCTCTTAGCTCAACGTGACAGTGAAACAAACCCTAGTAGAGGGGTTGACGGCTGCAATCCTAGGTTCTGTGAAAATGAGTGAAAAGTGAGACTTAGGGCAACGAATGATGGTTTTATCTATTGGGCCAACCCTTAGGCCCACTTACAAGGGCAGCCCCTTAAAATATAGGGCAGGGAGAAATGGAAATATTTTTAATGGGCCTTACATTCTCCCCAATAAGAAAATTTTCGACCTCGAAAATAAATATGCACCAAGTAAACAAATGTCGATGTGATTTTCTCATGTCCTCCTCTAACTCCCAAGTCGAATCACCTGTCCTCCGGTCCCAGATGACTTTAACAAGGCTAACAGCTTTTCCAAGGCGTTCCTCAACCTTACTATCCTCTAAAGCGATGGGTGGTACTTCCACTTTGAGATCCTCTCTAATCTGTATATCCTCGGCTTCCAACACATGAGCCGGGTCAAACATGTACTTCGTCAGTTGTGAGACGTGGAACACTGGGTGATGATTTGCCAACTACGGGGGTAAAGCTATCTTATAGGCCATCGGCCCAATCCTCCTCGTGATCTGATATGGGCCAAGGAATTTAGGAGAAAGTTTCCTTGAGCAGAGAGCCCTTCCCACAGCAGTGGTTCGGGTCACCCTCAAGAACACATGATCATCAGCTGCGAACTCCAAGGGTCTCCTCCTATGGTTTGCATAGGCCTTCTGCCTACTTTGGGAAGCCTGCATCCTGTTTCTCACCATCCTCACTTTCTCAGTGGTTTGCTCTAACAATTCCGGTCCGACAAGTACGACTTCCCCATCCTGATACCAACACAGGGGAGTCCTACATTTCCTACCATAAAGAGCCTCGTACGGCATCATGCCGATGCTCGCATGAAAACTGTTGTTGTGGGTGAACTCTATCAAAGGCAATACATCGTCCCAAGCACCCAGGTGGTCTAGTATACATGTTCTCAACAGGTCCTCTAATGATTGAAAGGTCCTCTCAGACTGACCATCGGTTTGAGGGTGATAAGCCGAACTCATGGTGAGCTTGCTCCCCAAAGCACTATGTAGCGTCTGCCAAAACCGAGACATGAATCGCGGATCTCTGTCTGACACGATACTCGACGGTACCCCATGCAACCTCACTATTTCTCTGATGTACAGTTGAGCCAACTTGGCCATAGGCATTCTCAAGTTCATCGCCAAGAAGTGAGCACTCTTGGTCAGTCGATCCACTATCACCCAGATGGTGTCATGCCCTCTAAAAGTCCATGGCAAATGGGTCACGAAGTCCATCGAGATGTTGTCCCATTTCCACACTGGTATCTCCAAAGGCTGTAGAATCCCACCGGGCCTCTGGTGTTCTACCTTTGCCTTCTGACAGGTTAGACAAGCTGATACAAACTGTGCCACGTCCTTCTTCATTCCTTGTCACCAGAAGTTTTCCTTGAGATCCTGGTACATCTTAGTCATGCCAGGATGCAGACTAAGACGACTCTTATGTCCCTCCTAAGGATCAATCGTTTTACCTCAGCATCATCCGGTACGCACACTCTGCCTTGGAACCTCAGTATGCCATCACCACCCAAAGCAAAGTCTCTAGCCTCATCTGACCCAAGTTGTTCTCTGACTCTATTCAGACTGGCATCCAATAACTGCCTCTCTCTCACTGAGCTCAAGAAGTCACTAGATATAGTCAGGGTACTACATCTAATGAACTCAAATCCTACCTCCACCTGTAGCCTCATGTCTCTGAACTTCTCCAGTAGTTCCACCTCCTTAATCATGAGGTGTGCAGTATACACTGTCTTCCTACTCAAGGCATCTGCCACTACATTCGCCTTCCCGGGGTGATATAGGAGCTCGAAATCATAGTCCTTCAGGAATTCCATCCATCTCCTCTGCCTCATGTTCATCTCCTTCTGGTCAAACAAATACTTAAAGCTCTTATGATCGTTGAACACACGGAACTGAGCGCCATAGAGATAATGCCTTCAAATCTTCAAGGCGAACACGATGGCTGCTAACTCTAGGTCATGAGTGGGGTAGTTTCTCTCATGAACCTTAAGTTGCCTTGAAGCATATGCCACAACCTTCTTCTCCTGCATCAATACACAACCAAGTCTGAGGTGGGAGGCGTCACAGTAGACCTTGAATGGCTTCCCGACATCCGGGATCACAAGTATCGGAGCGCTAGTCAATCTTCTCTTCAGCTCTTGGAAACTTTCCTCACACTTATCTGTCCAAGTGAAGGGTTGGTCCTTCCGGGTAAGCAATGTCAAGGGTGTCACTATCTTAGAGAATCCCTCTATAAATCTCCTATAGTAGCCTGCCAACCCCACAAAGCTCCTGATCTCCGTGGCCAACTTAGGACTTTCCCACTTTACTACCGCCTCGACCTTTGTTGGGTCCACTGCAATCCCCTGGGCGGATATCACATGGCCTAAAAACTGAACCTCTTCCATCCAAAATTCATACTAGGATAACTTGGCATATAGCTGTTTCTCCCTCAAAAACACCAAGTACCAACCTCAGGTTTTCGGCATGTTCTTCCTGAGTCTTAGAATAGAGGAGAATGTCGTCTATGAAGACTACGATGAACTTATCTAGGAAAGGCCGGAAGATCCTGTTCATGTAATCCATGAACACCGCCGGAGCGTTGGTCACACCGAAAGGCATAACCACATACTAGTAGTGGCCATACCTGGACCTGAAGGCCATCTTCTGTACATCATCGGCCTTTACCAAAATCTGATGATAACCCGATCGCAGATCTATCTTCGAGAACACCGATGACCCATGTAGCTGATCCATTAAGTCGTCAATTCTCGGGAGCGGGTACTTATTCTTGATCGTCATCTTATTCAGTTGCTTGTAGTCCACACACAAGCGCGAACTCCCATCCTTCTTCTTCACCAATAACACTGGTGCTCCCCAAGGCGAAGTGCTGGGTCGAATGAACTGTTTCTCCATCAGCTATTCTATCTGTTTCTTGAGTTCCACTAATTCCGCCGGAGCCATACGATATGGAGCCATCGACACCGGGCCCGTTCCTGGTACCAGGTCAATAAAGAACTCCACTTCTCTACTGGGAGGCAACCCTTGTACTTCATCCGGAAACACATCTTCAAACTCATGTACCACAGGTATGACTGATGGTCTCTCTCTCCCTCTCTCCCACCTCCATACGGGCGAAGATTATGAAGCATTGCGCGCCACCCTGGATCTCTCTTGCCACCCCCTGAGGAGACACCAACTCAAACTCCTCTAAGTCGGGAAACAACAACCTCTTCTCCCGAAAATATATCAGAATGCGATTGGCAGAGAGCCAATCCATCCCTAAGATCACCTCTAACTCTTGTAGAGGCAGGCAGATTAGATTTACCTTGTACTTGCGTCCCTCTACCTCTACTGGAAGCCTAGCACACAAGGACGACGTCCTGACCAGACCAGACACCAGGGTAGATATTGCAAGTTCACACTGTAGTTCACACACCGGCAGACCTAGATAGTTCACACAAGCATCTGACACAAAGGAGTGTGTCGCTCCAGAATCATACAACACACAGCAAGCAGTACCAGCTATCATGCAACTACCCATAACTAAGTTACCTAAGCCTGATGCCTCAGCTCCTGACATAGCATACACCCTGCTGGTTGCCTGAGGCTTGTTGCCTCTATCCCTCCTCTAATGCTGATGAGAAGCCTGAACTGGAGGGCGTGTCGCTGCCCTAGCAAGGGTGGGACAATCCATCCCAAAGTGTCCCTCCTTGCCACAGTTGTTGCATCTGCGGTAACCCTCCATGCATGGGCAGGCACTCCTCAAGTGAGGACCCCCACATATGTAACACTGTCCGCGAACTTGCTGGGGAGGAAGACCCCTAGACCCTTGAGGCTGATGTGGAGGTCTGTCATATGGTCTCCTCCGCTCCTCATGTTTGGGTTTGGACCCAGATGGTCCGCCTACCCTCTGTGGCTGCTGAGATCGTTGACCCTCCACCTCATTCTTCATCTTCTCCATTACACTGGCCTTCTCCACCAGAGCAGTAAAATCCTTGATGGATAAAGGTGCCACTATCAAGCGAATGTCGCCACACAGCCCATTCTCGAACTTGTGACATCTCCACTCCTCATCGAGTGGTAAGATGTAGAAGTGATTGAGATGCTTGAATTTCTCAGCATAGTCGGCTACGGACTTCCCTCCCTGGGTGAGCTGGAGGAACTCCACCTCCTTGGCATATCTGACGATATCGGGGAAATACTCCGAGAGAAACCTTCCCCGGAAAGCCTCCCATGTGACTGGCTCTCCCCTCTCCTCCATGATGGATTTGGTGCTGGTCCACCAATGTTCGGCCTCCCCCGTGAGCATGTCCACTGTGAAAGCTAACCTGTTCTCCGCTGGACATGTTTTTGCATCATCCAGATCGTTCAGCCACTGGTCGGCTGCGTCAGGGCTCGTCTTCCCATTGAACTTCACGGGATAATGTTTCAGGAAGTCTTCCAGACTCCACTCCTTGACCAGCGGTCGTGGCTCTGGACCATACACAAGGGCAGCCGCCCTGTTCTCCTTCAGCTGGCGGAGGGCCTCCATATGCTGCCTGTGTGCATCCTCGGCAGCCACTCGTGCAGCCTCCATCTGCTGCATCACCATCTACTGTTGCTCAAGCGACGTCGCATGTCGCTGCATTGATGCCTCATGTTATTGCATCATGGGGTTGCTCTGCTACATCATAGCAGCTACCATCGCCTCTATCGCTCTGGCGATATCGGGTGCGTCCCCTTGGGATGATTGGGAAGTCCTACGAGGAGGTGCCATAGATCACTGACACATAGAAAATCACTTGGTTAGGCTTGATAAAGGCAAGAATTTAACTAAGAAAACTCAGAAGACACAGAGAAAGCTAAGCGGACATCCAAGTCCACAGACCTAAGGAATGACCGCTCTGATACCATAAATGTAACGTCCCATTTAATTATTAAGCGAAATTAAAGGAAACATCACACAGAGATAACACTATAGCGTAGTCTTGGGGTCCATAACACGACCCCTACAAACCGGGCACACCACGATGCCAAAGGAAAACCAAATAAAAGTCTAACAAATGAGAGTAAGGTAGTAAGGCATAAAACAATACATGGGCCATAGCCTTAGAGAAAATCCAGGAAGAAAGTAAGATCCAGCCCAAATGGCTAAGCTGTGGAATCTCCATTGCCTTGTTGACCGCGGGAACCTCGCCCATCTGCTCCCATCAATTAAATTGATGATCATCGCAAGAAAGAAGTTGTAAGACCCGTAGAATTTAATTAATTAAATAAATAATTAATTAATAAATACGGGAGGGGTAATAATTATGACATTAAATTATGGTTGGTATGACGTGGACAAGTGCTAGCTCATGTGGTTGAGAGCACTTTGATTGTGCGAGAGGACTTGGGTTTGAGTCCTATGTATGCTAACTTTTGATGTTATGGTTTTGTTATTTAAATTTATGAAAACATGTTCTTGTATATTATGATAATTGAATTGTGATTCCTAGCAAGAGATATGAATTGGTTAAATGGTTTGATATAGACTTAGTGATTACATGGTTGTGGGTTCGAGCCTTGGAGAACTTACATTAAACTTTATACTTTTGGCATTTTTGATTTTGACGTGAATATGGAAAGGTGGGAAGGAAACCTAAGTGAGTGGGCAGCCAAAGGAGGCTGGAAGGGCAGCCATAGGGAGGGATTGAATGGCACATTATGTCTTATTCAATGCCATTTTCGTTTTGGTAATTAATCCCTTAGTTTAGGCACACTTTAAAAAGGAAAATTAGGTTAAGGGCTAAGGTTTGATAAGCTGGTAAACTATACCTAAAGAGAGAGCGAAAATCTGAGAGAGTGTGAGAGGTTCTGGTGTGATTTTGCGTGGCTGAATAGGGAGGAAGCAAGGAAGGTGGGTGATCAAGGGGGAATCCTACGAATTGTCAAGCTTAAGCGAAGGAGAACCAGGTTAGGGGAGCTGGACTCCGCTGTTTTTGCCTCAAATAATATTGTGATGTGATGTATGTTAATTTGTAGTGCCTATATACTGTTAAAATCTTGAACTACTGCGTTTCTGGGAAATTTCCAGAATCCGCCTGGCGGGTGATGAACCACCGCCAGGCGACTCATCTGTTCTGCACTGTTTTTGGGTTCTGGAAAGGGAGCCCCCTGGCGGCACACTCTCGGCCGCCAAGCGACGCTTAGGGTTTGTGCCAATTTTTGGGTTTGCAGATGAAGCGCCTGGCGGGGCTGGTTGAATCGCCAGGCAGCGCGGGGCATTTCTCCTGTTTTGGTTTTTTTCTGGGGTTCTGGGCTAAATCTAATCGGGGCAAAAATCAGTGGGGAACCGTAAAGGGTGATAATGTTAACCAACAGTAGGCATGGACACCTAATTAAGGGCTTAATTGAATGGAACAGTGTGTGTAAGCTTAGGGTTGAAGGTGTGTTATCTTGGATTGCTATTTGAACTGAATTGTGGTGAATTGGATACAGGGATAACGATTAGTATAATTAAAATATGGAGTCGTTGTGATTGTACTTGGACTGGATTACGTGAAGTGGGAATTCACAGAGGTGGAGGAATGGTGGGGTTTTGGATGCGGGAAGAATCTGGGAAATACCCAGATGGCAAGCACCGCCTGGCGGCACGTGGGCTGGCCACCAGGCGCCCGCGCAGTGGCAGAGATACTACAGGCTGAGGTGTTGTGCGCTGAGGATGGATTTTGTTCTATTGGGTTGGAATCAATAAGTGAAAGTTCTCGTGATGTTTGGGAAGGTTGATGAGGGAGTCGTGCATGAGTCTCAAGGAGGGGTGAATTGCTTTAGGAGGTAGTGATATGAAATAGTTTGGGGGTCCTTCCCTGTTGTGGGGTAATAGTGATTCTGAATAGTGCAATAGTTGGGTGCGAAAGGGGTTAAAGAATTGACCAACTATCGGGAATGAGAGCTCAAACAACGAAGTGGACTTGGCAGTAACTTAGGTGTAATGAATCTAGGAGTATTAATAAGTTAAGAATGGAGGAGTTTAGTGTTATGACCAAATGGGGTGTTGTTTCCAAGTTAGGATGTTGAGGATTGGACCTTATCATCGTTCGTAACCATTTAGGTAATAATTCGGGAATAGATCAAATGGAGATGTGAGAGAAACTGTGTTAAACTTGAATAGTAAAACCAGAGGATGTTGTACTGTCATGGCGCCTGGCGGTGGGATCTGGACCGCCAGGCGGTAGCAGGATCACAGAGGGGTCTTAGGACTTGGTGCGCCTGGCGGCAGAGGCAGTTCCGCCAGGCGGTCGCTGTTGCGTGAACAATTTAAAAGGCACTGTGCGCCTGGCGGTACGCGACACCCGCCAGGCGGTCTGGAAGTTGGCAGCGCCTGGCGGCACGTGTCCCCCGCCAGGCGATTCGCACTGCTGCAGCTTTGAATTTGGATTGTGTATGTGTGATCTATGTGGCGTCTAATGGTGCTTTAAAGGTGGGATCGCTGGAGTTCCTTGAGTTGTGGCTCGGAACGTATCCCTTGAGCTGTGGCTCGGGATAAGGGTTAAGCACGTGGTATTCCTTGAGTTGTGGCTCGGAATAGCATCTCTTGAGTTGTGGCTCGGGATGGCGGATGAACACGAGAAACCCTTGAGTTGTGGCTCGGGTTAGCGAGTGTTGCCGGTATGAGTGTGCTGGTTGTGGCCAGTACGGATGGGTCCAGATAGATTGCCCTCCTTAGTTGTTGGCTGACGAGTTTGGTAGTCTTGGGACGATACGGGCTTTGTTCGTATATGGGAACTCTATTGGAGTTGCGGTGTATGATCCGTAGCATGTTTTCCCGCACGTGCTCTATCGGCTGTGGCCGATAGGTATGGCAGCAAGTCACCTTGAAGAAATCATCAGACGAAGTAGAACACGAATAAATGTATTGGGGATCGGATTGTGGGAATAAAAATATAGAGCAATATGGAAAGTTAAGTTAAGTGTTGTGATATGTATGCATGTTGATATATATATGTTTATAGCTTTGTATATATGTGATTTTATCTGCTAAGCTCACCCTATCTGCGTGTGTGTGGCGATGATCGTGTACGCGGTACACGGGAGCAGATGTTGGTGATGCAGGTGGCTTTGGTGCAGCTTAGTCGCGGAGAGGGGATTGACTTGGGAAACTTTTATATGTATTTATTTGTTTTTTAAAACAATTGTAAACCCTGATGGGTGACTTGATGACATTGTGGTTTTAGTTTTGTAATGGATGCTCTAAAATTTATCCGCTCAATTAATAAAGCTTTAAATTTTCCCGTGTTTTGGGAAAATGAGGTATTATTAAACATGCTGTTTTATTTATTCCATTTATTTATTTATAAATTAGTAATATCGTGACGGGATGTTACAGAAGTACCACATACAAGACAACCATACGACAAACAGGGTAAGCTAGAGTAAAACAGTTCATCAAGTGGATACATATCATTACACATTCCAAGCAATTCATATATCATCCAAACATGTTCTGACTTCTCAAACAACACACTAGACCCTGACTCGACTCATCCGGATACATATAGTCTGGTCGGATTTAGCGGATGCTTGCACTTGTGGTGGATACCTCTGCTCACCCCCGAGCTATGTGTTACAAGTGTTACAATGAATCAATTTCCCTCACCACAAGGTTAGCCCTTAATGAATTTCGGGCCTCTTGCTACTCTCCCCATAGGAGTCAGTCCGCTCTAAGTGAGACTAACTGACTCCTTAGAGTATCAGGATGCAACCTTATCTTGAATCCTTACTAGACTATACAGATGGGGCACCACCATGAACACCCACTAACAGGGGTCATGGAATTACATCCCGACCACTGAAGCGCAACCCCGGAGGTCTCACCTATAGGCTCCAAGGAATTACACACTGACTCAGACCGAAAATCATACATCAACCATCCGAGAGCACTAATCATGTTTACAATTTCATACCAACCTTTGAAAATGAATCCTCATTCGTATCACATGTGGAACCCACACCACCAGTCATTACCATCCCATGAGTATAGGGCCTCATCCCATAACAATATCATGCCTCTTTAATTCCAACCCATTCATTGATTTCACATGCCAAGATCCCTCCATCACATTTACCCAATTTATAATACAGAATATATCATGCCTCTCATTTCACTGACTTCACACATCATACAAAACACCTCAAAAACCAACAATGAAATTACCAATTTAACAAAGTCTCTCAACCTACAGCATACCTCACCCAAGCCAATAGCCCTCGCTCAGGCGAGAAAGGTACTCTCGCTTAGGCCATCGACTCTCGCTTAAGCGAGATCGCGACTGGTGCTGGGACTTTCGCGCAGGCTCGCCTGAGCGAGACAACCTCTCGCCCAACAGCGAGGTCTCTCGCCTGGGCTAAACCACAGCAGCATTTCAGGCCTTCACTCCTCCTCGCTTAGGCGAGTGGCTCTCGCCTGAGCGAGACTGGCCTCGCTCAAAACCAGAGTTCTTCGCCTAAGCGAGGGTTCGCGAAACCCTTGGTTTGCACCTGCAAGTCTCGCCTGGGCGAGTCCCTCCCGACTGGGGGAGATTGACAGATCTCGCCACTACTTCTCCTGCAACAGTTACATACTCGCACCTAAAAGACAGTACTTGGTCGTTCACACATTTAACACAATCATACAATGCATACAACATCCAACAGACTCTAACCCATTCAGAAAAACAATCAAGACTCCAACTCTAACTTCCCCGTACCTGGAAAAAGCTTAGCAGAGATCCTGACGGCACGACCACGGGCATAACAGCTTTAAGGACGAACTATGGGGCTGAAAACAAAGTGGGATAGAACCAGGAGGTGGAGTTAGTAGAGGCTCTTGACTGAAATTACGAGAAGGTGAAGAGGGACTAGTACAAACAAGAAGGAATACTTACATGGAGTAGCAAGCTCTCTTAGCTCAACGTGACATTGAAACAAACCCTAGAAGAGGGGTTGACGGCTGCAGTCCTAGGTTCGTGGAAATGAGTGAAAAGTGAGACTTAGGGCAACGAATGATGATTTTATCTATTGGGTCAACCCTTAGGCCCACTTACAAGGGCAACCCCTTAAAATATAGGGCAGGGAGAAATGGAAATATTTTTAATGGGCCTTACAAAGTCAGCATTGTATACCACATGTCAATGTCAATGCCACATATCAGTCGGTGGTTGTGTTATTTCTTTGGTTTAATTACTCGAATGGTATCCGTTTTGGTAGAGGTGTGTCAATCTGGTGCCCACTTTTAAAAAAGTGTCAATTGCATCCTAACTTTTGAAAAAATGCATCAATTAGGTCCCTTTTAGACAGAGATGACTAACGCCATTAACGGTGTGCCACATGTTAGTTTGTGTTTTTTTTTTAACTTTTTTAATTTTTAATTTCTTTTTGCAAAATAAAAATACCACGTGTCAGGTCCCTGGTATAACACATGACATTGTAAGTGTCACGTGGCAATGCAATGCCACGTGTTAGTGTCACTATCAAATGTTTATCTCGATTTAAATTTAGTCTCCATATATGTCTCAATGATTCAATTTAGTACCTATTCATGTCACAAATCCAATTTTGACCCAATGTTTTTTAATAATTAAAATCCCTTTTTTTATAAGATTAAAACTAATTAAGTATAAATACTTTTACAAAAACTTAAGTGTATATATATATATATATATATATATATATATATATATATATATATATATATAAATATATATAA
>Ga0214542_1007380_pt1 | contig 19147 bp, 10 predicted proteins | sample CNSS1metaG_FD_160096 | JGI IMG/M metagenome (GOLD analysis project Ga0214542, IMG submission 160096) | Root nodule microbial communities from cowpea collected in UCLA plant growth center, Los Angeles, California, USA - CNSS1 | ecosystem: Host-associated > Plants > Roots > Nodule | place: USA...
TTGTTTGAATATGTATAGTATGTGGTCAGTACGTAATTCCTTGGAATCTCTAGGTGAGATTTCAGGGTCGTGCTTCAGTGGTCGGGACGTAATTCCATGGCCCCTGTTAGTGGGTGTCCAGTGCCCCATCTATATAATTTGGTAAGGATTCAAGATAAGGATTGCATCCTGAGACTCTAAGGAGTCAGTTAGTCTCACTTAGAGCGGACTGACTCTTGTGGTGAGAGTAGCAGGAGGCCTGAAACTCATTAAGGACTAACCTTGTGTGTGGGGGATTGATTCATGGTAACACTTGTAACACATAGCTCGGGGGTGAGCAGCTAGGGGGTGAGCAGAGGTATCCACCACAAGTGCAAGCATCCGCTGAATCCGACCAAATTATATGTATCCGGATGAGTCGAATCGAGTCTTAGTGTATTGATTGGAAGGTCATAACATGCTTGGATGATATATGTATATTGGACTGTGAAAGTATATCTGATTGCATGATAAAACTAATTTTGGCTCTAGCTTACCCTTGCTTGTTTGATTGCCTTGTATGTTGTCCTTCTACCTTTGCGATGATCATCAATTTATTGATGGGAGCAGATGCGAGAGGTACTCGAGATCAACAGGGAAGAGATGATTCCGCTGCATAGTCTACCTGGGCTGGACTTCATATTTTATTTGGGCTTTTCTTTAGGGTCAAGGCTCGTGTGTTGTATTATCCCTAAGGCTTTATTTCGAATACAGGCTATCTCTTACTCCTTTTGGGTTGTAGGCTTTGTAGTGAGCTTTAGTATTTCTTTTTAAGTACCTTGGATAACTGTAAGGAATGACTTTATACTCCGCAACTTGACTCTTTATAGTACCCTGTGTAAGATTTCCTTTTATTATCTTATTATTTAAATGGGATGTTACAAACTTTAATTACCAATTGAGCTAAACATAAGATTTTTGTTCAATAATCTTTGAAGAAAACATAAAACTTAACATGTTTTATCTATACTATGGAAGAGGATTCTAATCTTTTGTGTGTTTATATATATATATTATTTAATAAATAATTGTTTACTTATTTTACTCTTTAAATTATTGTTTTTTAATTTAACTATTTTTTTAATTTAATTTTTTTAACTTAAATACTTTTAATAAAATATTAATCATAAAATAAATAAAATTATTACAATAAAATTTAATTTATATTTTCTTTTATAATTATAATTTTATTATATAAAAAAATAAAACACATGCGCACCAGTAAAATATAATGCGAGTGTTCAAAGATAATTATTGATTATACATTTTAAATTCAAAATAGACAAGTACACTTAAATATAAACTATATTTTAAATTTGTAATTGAGAAAATGTGTGTTATAGTTTATTTATTTATAATATAAAAGGAATTATATTGTAATATGCAATTTATTATCTATTAGAACTTATTTATCCGATAAATATTAATTCTACGTAAAAATGTTAGTTTGTACCGGCAAAATGAAAATATGAGGATTGAGAAAAGAAAATTCACCGAGATCAAATTGTTCTCTCACTGAAATGAAATTTGATAAACCCTAAACTAGGGAACCCTGAACTCACCACACAACAGAGAATCTGAATCGCCATCGCAGAAATAACTAACAAACAATGCAACAATTCTTAGCATTGTTGTAGAACTTTGGATTTTGTGTCACTCACGGCAACAGAAATAACCATGGGCCGTCACTCTTCTGGCAACCACTCTCCCTCATCCCGCCGTCACCGTAGTCACCGCAGCATCTCTCCGCCGCTGCGAGAACAGCATGAGCGTTCAGGCCGCGGCGTGACTAGGCCGGTTCGGTCCGATTCCGGTTCGCCGGATTCTCCCGCTCGCTCGCGCTCTCCGTCACCGCGAACGAAGCGGTTGAAGAGAGCTCAGACGGAGCGTGAGCCTCGTGAGAGTGAGAGGAGCCGTGGTAGTAGCAGAGGGAGAGGTTCGGAGAGGGAAGCGGCTGAGCGGAGGGAGAAGAGGAGGACGGAGAACGACGGAGGCGGCGGCGGTAGTGGAAGGAGTAGCAAATCGGAGAAGAGGACGGAGAACGAAGACACTGGCGGAAGAAGTAACAAATCGTCGCGGTCGAGGCACGAGAGGTCGCCGGAGCGCGAGCGCAATGGAAGGAGCCGACATAGGTCTCAGTCTCCGCCGCATCGTCACGCCTCCTCCGGGAATGCAAAGCCTCGTGATGAGGTGTCCGGTGATATCCAACCCTTGTTCATATCAATTCTTCGAGTTCTTTTTTACTTTTGTAATTTAAGTTGTTTTTTCTCATGGTACGTGTGTTGTTTTGCTGAATGGTAGAATCTGAAGTATTTTTTTAATTCCGATGTTGGAATGAAAGGTTGAGGGTGTGGTTTGGGAGAATGTTGTATGGTTGGAACCCTGTTGAACATTTGTTGTGACTTTTTGCTGGACTGTGGTATTCTTGCATGAGTAGGGTGTGAGAATTTAGGCATTTCTGGATGTCCATTGAATTTGTGGAATGTAGATTTCTGGAGGTAATTTTAGAAAATGTGAAGCTTCTTCGTGTATACGAGTGGATCAGAGAGTTTGGCAAAAGAAATGTTTGTGTGATTGGGAGATTTTAAGAATGAGGTTAGGCTTAGGTTGGATTTTTCCTTAGGTTGGCTTTGAGGATCTCTCTGATGATTTTCTTAAGGTGGATTTAAGTTGAATGTTAGTAAGTACTATGGAAATATGTGAAACAAAAAAGGACAAACATGCGATTGTTATTGGAATTATGGTTTATACTCTAGTTATGTGATTAAGATAGAGGCTCCAACTGTAGAAGTTTTGAGAGCTCTGATTCTGTTGGCTTGTGGGTTGACAACCTATTATAAGTTAGTTTCCAGTTGAAGGGTATTTTTTCTATTTACAATTTACATCAAGAAAAAGGAAGCGTTGACAGAAATTATACTGGTACTTTGTATTTGACATTGATATTTTTCTTTAATTAAAGAAAATTGCCTCATCCTGTATTGGTTTTTCTTTTTGAGTACATGTTTATTTCATGTCGCTTACTGATGTTGTCTCATAAGCTCTTTTAGATATTGTGGTTTTGAAGAATAAGTTAGGGAAAGAGTGAGATCACCTTTGGAACTTGTGGAGGTTTTTATAGACTAAAATGGTGCCTTTGTCATGGCACGCTTTTAGTTTTAGTACTAATTAGCAGTTTCATTTGACAAGTCATAAGTGAGTGTGAGGATGATAAGCATTATAAGCATGATGCATGACTGATTAGTGATTTGTGGACTGGTAATGGTAATCTCTTGATTCCAAAATGTTGATTTGTTTATTATTCTTTATTCTTTATTTTTGGCATTTAATTTCCATTTTCCTTTGTTTTCTCCCATCTCTGTGTTCTCTTTATTCCTGTTTTGAACTTCTTTCTATTTTAAGGTTTAACTATTTTCTAGAATTAATGCTTATCTGGATTGCTGTTTAACTTTTGAAGATGATAAACTCAAGCGGAGCTGAAGAAATGTAAGTTTCTGTTTGAACTCTGAATTTTATTTACCATATTGTTTGTTTGTTGGTTTTTGTTTGATTTAAGCCATATCTATTAATAGGAATGCTGCATCTTTTTGTTCTTATACAGTTCAATTTATAACATTCTTTGACTCTCTCCCCCCATCTTTGTTCATCTTGATTGGATGAATAATGGCATGATCTCATGCATGTAATATTACTAGGCCTTGGTGTGATCTCAGTTGTGGTTAGATTTGTGATCATCAAAATGATAAATTATTTTTTTGTAAAATAATGTTTTTAGGCAGCCTTGAGCTTGAACATATTATGGAATTTTTGTGGTGAACATCAGGTTGAATATGAACATTTGGAATATTGTATAGAGCTACATATTATTTTCTATGAATTGAATGTAGTAGGTTACAATTTTACGCCTATACATGAAAAGAGATGATGTCTCTATTTTAAGAGGACATTAATGGTCTAACCTCAGTTATGGAATATAAGGGTCCCAGCATCCTCATTTTAATAAAGTTGCATTGTCAAAATAGTGGTAATGTAACTGGATTATTAGCTCGTTTCTTGTATTTCCTTCTCCTTTATCCTTAAAAATGTTTGAACTTTTGGATTATATGTTTATGAATAATTAGAAGTAGTTGGTATTGCTGTTGGTGATGACAGTCTGATTGCTGCTTTGGCAGGGATGAGGAGAATGATTCCATCAGGAAAATGAAGGCTGCTGAGGAGGCTTTGGAAGAAAAACAGAAGGTATAATAATGGGTTTTTTCGTTAGAATCTTGTGTCAGAATATTATGTAGTTGTCCGTGTTCTTTTTATACTGGTAGGGTAGGAGTTGATTCCCCTTTCAAGTAATTAACTTGTTTACTCCTTATACTTTATTGCTAAGCTTCATTTTGTTCCATCTTGCTTTAATCTTTTGGAGGCTTCTATTGGTAATTGGTTGGGTTGGATACTGTACATGCAACGGCAATGTTTAATTGCCCACTTGTGTTGTTCAGTAGATGTTTGTGAAAGAATCATATCTAACCCAGGTTACTGCTGCTCTATGGCATACAGAATAAATATTTAAGTATTGTTTATATCTGCGACAGCATTTATGTTTATGTTAATTGAATTTGAAGTTAGTTGTGTATCCAGTGCTTCATTTATATCTATTAACTCAAATTTAGTTGCAATCCATGGAAAATTAGTGAAAATAATATGGTTTAAAAATTAAAAGCTGATATTTTGTGTATAAATAAGGATATTTCTGAGTGATTTACTCCTCGTGGCTTTTCTGAAATCCTGTTATTTGCACTTTTGCAGCAAAAACCTTCATTTGAGCTATCTGGAAATCTCGCAGCTGAAACAAATCGAGTCAGAGGTGGAACTAACTATTGTTAAGCATATTGTTTTTATATCATTCACTTTTAATTGTATGCTGAACAGTGTTTCTTTTCAGGTGTTACTTTGTTATTCAATGAACCACCAGAGGCTCGAAAACCAGATATTAAATGGCGGCTTTATGTTTTCAAGGGTGGTGAAGTGCTAAATGGTTAGTCTTTATGGCTTCTGCATATATAATATGTTATAATAACAAACTGCAAACGTGTATGCCCCATGCCAATATTTTATGAAAGCTTTTCTCACACATGATAGACCTTAGGTCTTTTTCTGTACTTTCTGGTGTTTTCAATTACAAATTGTTTTGTCCTTTTCCATGCATTATGCCTGTGAATTTTTCTGGCTTATATTGTTCACTTCTCTTTTTTGCTACTTGTGTTAAAATCATCCCCCTGAGCCCTGGACACTTCTGTCTGTTGGGTACATAAGAAGTGTTCTTAACCGATAAATGAAAGCTCCGGTTGCTCGGTGCTCTCATTTTGTTTTACTCTATTCATCATGAATGCCGTTGATTTTTTCCTTGCAATTTATTTGATAAGTTTCCGAGACCTTATGCATTTGGGTGAGCCTCCCACAGTTAGATGAGCTCTATGACTGAATTCCTTTCTATTTCCACATTTGGTTATATTCCTGTTTAATGTTATGCTCGTGTCTGCAATTTCCTTCCTTTTCTCATAAATTTTCATCAGTTAATTTTAAAAAAAATCAATTTTGCAGTTTAGTTGTTTAATTATAAATCTTCTGTAATGTAATTTTCTGGACTTCCAGAGATCACTTTTTTTTTTTTGCTTTCTACCTATCTGTGCTTAAAAAGCTGTATATGATTGATTGACAGAGCCCCTTTATATACATCGCCAAAGTTGTTATCTTTTTGGAAGGGAAAGAAGGGTTGCTGACATCCCTACAGATCATCCCTCTTGCAGCAAGCAACATGCTGTTATTCAATTCCGGTATTTCATCAATTTAAGCAACTCCGCAGGGGTTCCTTTGGTTATGAGTATTTTAATTATGGTGATTGGATTTTATGAACTCTCTAAAATTCCTTATCTTATTAGGCAAGTTGAAAAAGAGCAACCTGATGGTACATTATTGAAACAAATAAGGTAATGTCTGATTCTTACTATGCACTCATGTATAGCTAAAAGTTTCTGCATATGTTAACCTAATATGCTATTTTCTGCACACTAGGCCTTACATTATGGACCTGGGAAGCACAAACAAAACTTTAATAAATGTGAGTGTTGAATGCCTTTGATAGTTTCTTTATGTTTATTTGTTCCGGTAAATGAATGGGCTGAAGTTAGATGTATAATGAGTACGTGTGATACTTTCTGCTTTTGCAGGATAGTCCCATTGAACCTCAACGATATTACGAACTTAGAGAAAAGGACACCATTAAATTTGGTAATAGTAGGTAAGTGAGATGTGGATATTCATTGTTTGTCATGATCAAAATACATGTTTCTTTTGTCCGAGTGGAGAAATTTTGGGCAAAAGTTGTATCTCTGCTTTCATCTGTGAATATATGTATAGTGTTTTGGGTGACTGCAGTTAAAGGTTACGGATGTTTTTCCCAATCCATTACAGCTTTTGCTTCTCCATTTTTTGCATTGGAATGTGCAGACTGACGTTTTAAGTCCCTAAAGCGGGAATCCAACATACACTTAGTAACTTTCCCACCTTCCGATGACATATATTTTATATTTTGTAGCTTATTTAATATGTAATATTTATCATTAATTTCTTTGAACCTAAATTGTTTTTTGTAACAAGGTTTTTAATTGAAGAAAGAATCTGTAATGAAAAAAGATTTCATGTATGTATTAGAGGGAAATTGAGACCTTTGACTGGAAAGGGAGGGACAAATATTTGAATATATGGAGTTAAGTCTTGTGTATTGTGACCTCCAGTTGAGCTACGAGGTAGTGTTAAATTGTTGTTAGTAGTGCCAAGTTCAGCCATTTCTGTTCTGACACAAGTCTGACGCCAGTTTACAAGAGGCTGAAAAACAATTTGTTTACTTTTCATGAAGGGGGAATTTTTTTTAGGATATTGGGACATATTTTCCAGGATGATTTAAAGTATTTGACTGGAAATTGTACTGGTTGAGGGGTTGAGGACTAGTTTTTCGGAGGCATGTTAATGCAGTGAATATTTTTGTGTTTTCTTTTTTGTTGGTCTAAATCCAAGTCTATGACCACCACTCAAAGTATGTCTATGTAGTTCTCATGCCTCTTCACCTCTTTAATTTCTTAGTAATGGATTTTGTACCTATTCTATATAATGATTATTATTGACACTTTTTCTTCTACTGCAGTCGAGAATATGTATTATTACATGAAAATTCCATGGGGTAATGAACTTCAAACTTTCTAGCTTGGTTCCAGTCTGCCCATCAGAACTGATCAAAGCGTTCCATCAGAAGTTCTTGTAATCAGAGTTCAACTTTTGTGTATCTCTCCTTTCAGAAGTTTCTAGTTCAGGTTATGTACAAGTTTCTTGTTAATACTGCAAGACACATTGGCTAAATTCAATCTTCAGTTCCCTACTTGAGCAAAATTGACCTTTATAAGCTGATAAATTTGCCCTGTCAACTCTGCTTGATTGAAACATTTGCTTGTCAGTTTAGGATAGGTTCAAATATTTGTCTTCCTCCCTCATTCCTTCCTAGGTCATAAGAAAATCTAATTTTTATTCGAGTGTCTCAACAAAATTGATTAATTTCTATGCTTAAAATTGTAAAAAAAAATTATATTATGTGATAAATTTACTATCTCATCAAGTACTGTAGTTTTAGGATCCAGTACAATTGTCATCCATGTTTGCTCTTCTGAGTTTTACCTGACAAGAAATAAATGAGTTTTACATTAATTTTGAAAGGTCGAATATATTTCATACTTGGGAAGAGAAAGATATTAGAATTGCATGACCCAGTTTAAAAGAATCCTAATCTACTTCGTTTTATTAAGAGATGTATATCATTTATTGTTTATCCGATTCTGGTATAAATGTAATTTTAGGTGCCTTAATAACACGAAAATCATAGATAAAATGAAGGAACCTTTATTGAAGGAATAGAAAGATTCCAATTCTTTATTGAAGGAATAATGGAAGAGAATAGACGGAAGTTACAAACTGATTATGATAGTAGTTCCTATTTGTTCGAATTGATAGTTGGTCTCACGAACTCCTATCCACACATAATTCTAACCTTGCAAAAAAAGAAAGAGGTAGTGGTAGTGCCCACGGAAAATGATATGGAATTTATAATCCAGAATACAGGAGTAAAAATGAAATTTTAAAATGTATAGGGGTCGAGGATGAAGTTATGGAGGGGCAAGAAGAAGATCTTCACCGGCCACTCCATGAAACTGAGGCAGTGATCAGCTCAAAATTGGTAACTCCTTGAGGAATCTTCACACACATATTTTGATATCCAATATCACGATTCAATTCCTTCGGTGTTCTCTTTACAAAATAAGTTCTACCTAGCTTAAATATACCTAGCTTAAATATACATTTGATTTTTATTTTCGTTGTTTTTATTTAATTTGATTTTATTTAATTTTTGTTTTGTTTTTAATTAAGTTTACATTTTTGTCGAATTTTAATCAATTTGGTCTTTTTAACTAATAGTGTTTAAATAGTTAGCATTTTTTAGAGTATATGTCATGTGTCAACTTCTGGTTTTTTTATTTATTTATTATTTTTTTAATTTCCTTTTAAGTTTTTAAAAAAATTAAAATTTTTAAATTTTTTTTTAATTTCAAAAAAATTGTTCACGTGTCAATTCATAATTGTGTAAATGCTAGTATTACGTATCAGTTTATGGTTGTATTATTATTTTTTTGTTCAATTTAGTCTCAATATTCGTTATTTTTGTTCAATTCAGTCTTATATTCATTATTTTTGTTCAATTCAGTCTTATATTCGTTATTTTTGTTTGATTTAATCTAATTTTTTGTTAAAATAGAACAATTTAATTTTTAAAATTGATATTATTATTTAGTTATTTTTGAAATTCAATTATAAATTATTATATTTAATTATAAATTGAATATAATTCTTAGATTTAATTGTCAAATAGAATATAATTATTTAAAATATTATTGAAATATAATTATTACAAATTTAAAAATATATATTAACAAAATTGACATTTAAATCTAAAATATTTAATATTTTTATTGAATTTTAGATATTAAAATCTAAAATATTTTATATTTAAATGTTAATTTTATAAATATTAGTTTACTTTTCTAAAATTTTTTGTATATTTAAAATAGTTTTAAACATCAATTTTAAAAGCATTTTAGAATATAAATATTATAAAAAGAAATTAATAATTATATTCTTGTAATATTTTAAATAATTATATTCTATTTAGCAATTAAATATAAAATCTTTATTCAATTTATAATTAAATTTAATAATTTATAATTTAATTTAAAAAATAATTAATAAAAATGTCAATTTTAGAAAAAAATATTAATATAATTTTTATAAAAGATATTAAATTTTATGTCAATTTGAAAGGGACAAAATTGATTTATTTTAACAAAATTTGGGATTAAATTGAACAAAATTAATGAATCCAAAGACTAAATTAAACAAAAAAAATAACAACCACAAAGTGACACGTCGTACTAGCATTGACACGTGGAACAATTATGACTTAACACGTGGATAATTTTTTTAAAATTAAAAAATTATAAAAAAAATAATTTTTTTTAAAAAAATTATAAAAAAAATAATTTTTTTTTTAAATCAAAAAATCCAGGAGCTGACATGTAGTATATATTGTTCAAAAACGTTAACTATTAAAACATCTTTTGTAAAAAGGACCAAATTAAACAAAATTTGACAAAAATGAGGACATAATTGAATACAACACAAAAATGAGGATCAAATTTAATAAAAATAACAAACATAGGAACCAAATATATATTTAAATCTTAATAATTTGTATCTCGATTTAACTAGCATGATTCTATATTAATAAAGAAATTATTTTTAATAAAGTTTTGTTGATATTTTTTTAGAATATATGTAACAACATTTCAATAGATTAATGAAAGGTTTGATGTGATTTAGAAAGAGAAGAGAAATGTTTGTTGAAAAATAAACTTTGTAAAAAAAAGTTTCTCAAAATATAATAATCCTCATAAAATATACCATTATAAAAAAATTGATTTTTTCAATTAATCAATCCAAGGTTAATTATGACCTATTTTAAATCTAATATTACTTAGATTCAAAACATAGATTAAACAAATTAAATTTAATATTACTCTGTTAATGAGTAAGTATTTGAAAACGTAACCAGCTGAGAAAACCCACTGTAAAACGAGAGTTTTGAACGTAAAATAAGCATAGCGGCATTTATTGACTATGGAGATAACATGGTAAGTTTCAATTTTATATGAAATGTGAATACAATGCCATTGCCATGCCTCACTAATTATTAACCTTTTTCTCACTTACACGTCAAATTCAACACCACATGGTTGGTTTGGAATAATTTATTTACCAATAAAATAAAATAAATGGTGAAAAATTAAACAATTTACATCTTACCAACATAGAAAATTATGTCATATCAGAAAAAACCTTCATCCATTGAACAAATATTTCAAATTTAGATAAAGATTTTGAAACATGAATTAAATAAAATGTTGATTTTTTTTCTTTCTCAAATAAATTGAGGAGATTGATTGTCTCTTAGGTATAAATTGCTAATATAGGAGACTTAACATTATTTTCAACATAAAATTTTAAGACTTTATGTTTATAGGTCTTGGTTTTTTATATATCACTCAACTTTTTTATTTCTCCCAAATACTTTAAAGTCACGCTTAAAATTCTCAAATAAAAATATGTTTTTATGGTAACCTCTTTCAAAAACTTAATCTTCCATTCTATAACCTCTTACAAAAAACTAGTTTTCAAATTCAACATTTAGGAAAATAATTCTTGCATTTTTCATAGAACCAACTGATCCATTGGATCCAAAATCTTAAAAAAATTATAAAGATGTTTATATTTAAAACTTCAAAAAAAATTAAGAAAGTTTTCATTAAAAAATATTATTTTTATAAATTTTACTAAAATCCACTTCGAGTAGTCTTGAGACAATTAAAATTCCCCTTAAACAAATTAATCAATTTAAATTCACATAAATCTAAATTTAAGCCATTCAACTTGAACAACCTATATAGATTTTAGAGTAGACATTCAATTTAAATTAAATTTTTGAACAAAACATTTGAAAAGTTACCTAAAGAGTTGTTACATTCTCTTGAACTATAACTATAGGTGTGATGGTGTGTTTTTCAAAAGGACAATGATACCATGACTTCATCATTTACTTCTTTACGTAGTTTAGTGTGGATCATTGATTAATGTATCATTATCTTTTCCTTTTTCTTTTGAAAAAATCATTTACTCACATTAAGCCACGCTAGAAGTAAAGGATGAGAGTAAAAAAATGGGAGTCAAAGTATAATTTTCCTTCTCAAGAATAGATTAGTAAGTATAATCAATTATAACAAATTGAAATTAATTTTTTTTAATAAAAATATTGAAAAGTATTTATCAAATAGTTAGTTTCACTTAAATGCAGTAAATGGAATATGTGAAAACCTAGAAAATGATTATGAGTAGGAAGATGTTTTATAAAATGAACTATTCAATATTTTTATTATGTTTAATTACTCGGAACATGTCCAGTTTGATTCCAAAATTTTAAAATGGTACCCACTTTTAAGTTTGTCTCAATTTAGTACCCAAATTCGTAATGTGCATCAATGTAGTACCCTCATTTAAGTTTTCGCAAACGTCATTAAGTACCTTGCCATGTGTCAGCCTCTGGTTTTGTTACATTGATATTTTTTATACTCATGAATAACAAAGTTTTGGTAAATTTGTTATTCATGACTTTTACCATTAACTTTAATATAAATTTCAATACTTAATTTTACAAGTCATTTTTAGTAATAAATATCAATATAACATTTATATAAATAATAAATTTTGTCTTAAAAGAGATACAATATTTCTCTATTTTTAAAAAAAAAATATTTGAACAAAATTCAAACAAATAGAGCGTGTACTAAATTAAAACAAATAGACATATATGGGGACTAAGTTGAAATCAAGACAATGACAATTGGCAGCTATCTTGCCACGTGTCACTGTCAATGCCACGTGTCACATCAAGGATCTGACACGTGGTATTTTTTAAAAAAAAATTAAAAAAAAATTAAAAATTAAAAAAATAAATAAAAAAAAAACCAGAGGCTGACACGTGGCAATGTACTTAATTGCGTTTGCGAAAACTTAACGGAGGGTACTACATTGATGCACATTACGAATTTGGGTACTAAATTGAGACAAACTTAAAAGTAGGTACCATTTTGAAATTTTGGAACCAAACTGGGTATTTTTCGAGTAATTAAGCCATTTTTATTATTAAATAGTTAGGTATAAATAGAATTCTATTAGAAACATCTATCTATCTATCTAGAAATTCTCTTTAGAAATTTTCTTGTCCTCTCTAAAAATCTAACTCCATCTTTCCTTTTTTTTCAAGATTCAAGCATACCTTTGTATTCCTAGCATCAAGAGTAATATTCTTGACCTATCAATTTCTCAAATAAAATAAGTTCATTTTTTTCCTATTTTTGACTCAAATTTGATCTTGATTGATTTAGAAAGTTTCATCGTTTTTCTTATTCTGTTGTAATTCTACAAATATGCTTAGATAATTCATCTAAGCTCTGTTTGTATTTTAGCACATCTTGTGAGACGTAGAAAGTAAAAATAGTTTAAACATAACATTTCAAAAGAGGCAAGGAAAGTTAGTTTTAGTTTCTTGCTTGTGATAATTGTTGAGAATCGTAACTTTGAATTATTTGATTAGAAGATGCTTGGCGGATCTTGACGAATAATGTTGGGGAGCCAAAAAATACGTTCAAAATTTATATATTTAATTACTCTCACAAATACAACAAAAATGAATACAAAATTTAGCATAACTAAAACTATAAAATAAATCACATATATTTGAAGGATTGTCCTTCACTCTCGCTCTTTCATATTTTTTAACTCATAAATAATTAAATCATAACTAACATTTTAACTATTTATTTTTCAATGTAAATAACAACAAAAAAATTAACCTTACCAAAGATTGACATAATTCAAACATGTTAATAAATCTTCAAATATGGACGGTTAGGAGCATCAACAACAATTTTTTTTTTTAACGTTGTATTTCATATAGCCCCAATTTTAAATAAGTTTTTATACTTTCATTTCTTTTACTCATTACATATTCTCATATTTGAAAACATTTTCTTGAATCATGTTTCAATGAATTAATATGAACTTCTCATATGTAATTCTTTTAACATTAAGAAAGGCTCCTCTAATTGCACAACTAAATCATTAGCAATATGTTTTAAAATATGTTAAGAAATTGAACTTGTTGTCTCATCCTCATTCATAACTTTCCTTTTATTACTTCTAAGAAAATAATCTATTATTTTATTATTTATCTATATACTTTTTATCTTTTAAAAAGAAAAGTTTAAGACTATAAAATAACTTATCATAATTTAATACAAAAATTGAGAGACGTCATTACTAAAAAAAATCTATAATTATAAAACACAAATAAAAATCGGTTATGAAAAGATACATTATACATAATTTTTCTTTTATATTCATAAAAAAATAAATATACATAAACTAAAAAAAAATATTAAAGTAATATTTTACGATCAAGTAAGACAAAAAAAATGTATTTTTTTTCAAGAATGAAACAAAAATAATAAAAAATGAATGAAAATAATAAATTTGTGTCTAACTTGATTTTTTTTTTCTTAAAAACAAAAAAAAAATGACTAAAAAAATGCCTAATTTATATATTACATTTAATTTTTAGTATATATTACATTAGTTTAAAAAGTTTCAAAAACTTTGGGGGGCCATGGTGAACCCTGCTCCTTCCTAAATCCACCGATGCTTGATTGAGTTGTTGGACTGATTAGATGTGTGAAATTTGGTGCTTAGATGTGGGTATGAATGATTATTGTTTTCTCAATTTCGGAAACTGGATGTGAGAATTGGGGTTTCAACATCTATATGAAGTATACCATTTTTACAAAGAAAATAGAGAAAAAAGTAAAATGTAATAGAAATAAACAAATACAAAAACTATATTATACTATTTATTATATGAATTGAAAGAAAAAAAAAAAAAAAAAATATATATATATATATATATATATATATATATATATATATATATATATAAAATTTGAAATACAAGGTTTCTCAGGACTTTGTTGAAAAATACTTGTTTTTTTTAAAGAAATATTTGTATTGATTCATTACAAACTATGTCTACTTCTTTTTCACCAATTTATAAAAAAGTTCACTAATTTATATCATTACACACTGTTTTTTATATTACTCCATAATACAATTTAATTATAGTTTATTTTGTGGATACTATTTAACCTGGTTTCAATTTTAATTAAAACATATGGATATTTGTATGAGTGTGTAATACTTGATATTTTAATTTCAACCTAACAAATATGAATCTTTTACTAAGTAATTTGCAAAACTTGTTTTAACTTTTATTTGGTCGTTAGTTTTGTGTTGTTGTTTACTCATTTGTACTCTTTTCTATATAGTTATTTGATCTTTATCTAATTATTGCCAGATATGTATAGTTATAGTTTCTTTATTAATAATTAACATTGAAGGAAAAAATAATAATATTGAATCATTGATAATATATAAACCCCAAGTGAAAACAAAAACATAAAACTTTCATCAACAACTCAACCATATAATACAAATTGGTCTCTAGATGATGATTAAATTAGTAAAAAAAAGTTTACATGGAAATAAGATGGAATAAGTTAAATCACATAAGGTAAACAAACATGTATCCATAGTAACCAAGTGCAGAACAAAAACATAAAAATTTTATCAACAATTGAACCACGTAATACAAATTGATCTCGTAAGAGATGATCATAAAAAGTAAAAGAAAATTAGATAAGATTAAGAAAAAAAATAAAAATATCATAACAAATATAAAGTAAGATTAAGAAAAAGAAAACAATAACATTACAAATCCAAAAGAACCCAACAAATATACTCTTCAATATGCTTAACTCCGCAAAAAAAAAAAAAAAAAAAAAAAACCAAAAAAAAAAAAAAAAAAAAAACACAACCCAAAAGTTAAGAATGGCAAGGATATATTAGAACGAATATACGAGAAAAAAAATAGGTTCAAGAAAACCAAACATTTAGGACTATAGTTACCGGACAAATAGCCATGGTCCCCATTTCTTTTTTTTATATATATTTATGTAAATTGATATATAATTAATATACTTAATATATTTTGTTGTATAAATATTCTTGCTTTCATCTATTTAGGATCAATTTTTCAAGTGCAAAGTATTTTTTTTTTCATTGTTGTCTCTTTACAAAGTCGGTTTAAGGATAAAGTAAATAAAACACTGGTTTAGACTTTCAGAAAAAAGAAGGCCTCAACATTTTTTTTATTACTAATATTTCTTTATTAAATTAATTATAAATTGTGTTTAAGAAAAAAACACTTCATATTTTTTTCTGTAATAATATACCTCTATTAAATTAATTATAAAATTATGTTTAAGAAATAAAAAAAGGTCTAAACAAAATATTTTATTACTAATATATCTCTATTAAATTAACTATAAGTTTATATTTGTGAATAAAATTCAATTAACTTATTATTAGTATATGTTAATTTGTCTTGGTATTAATAACGATAATTAATGCGTTAAAATTTTTAGTTAGTAAATTATAATTTTGTTTAGGAAAGAAAAAATAATTAGTTATCTTTATTATCTTATAATGAATCAGGATTTTATTTTCTTCTTCTTCTTTTTTTCCTTTTTATCTCTTTGTGACTATCTTGCCTCTAGTTACTTTATTCTCTTTTAAAAGTCATTTTTTTTAGGGTTTTGACATATTACATTTCTTGAATCTTATATTGTCCGTGTGTACCAATTTTTTCATCCTCATTTATAGTTAGTATGTTTTTTTATTTCGATTTGTGTTGTTATTGTTTTTATTCTGTTTTGGATTTGTATAGAATTATAAATGCATTTCTTTTGCCCAATTTTGTTTTTCGCTACTTTTCAACTTACGAGTTTCGAGAGTTTTTTGTATATATCTTGACGAAAAACTGATTTTTTTCTACAAAATATTAATTAGATTCGAGTTTAGTCATCTCAATTTATTGAGTAATGATTTACAATCAAAAGATATGTGTTTTAATGAAACTATTGAACAATTAAAAGGTCTTCTTTCATTTCTTATAATTGTCCGGAGAAATTGGAATTGTAAATGCATTGATTTCTGCAAAGGAAATTGCTTTTGAAATGAATATAAAATCTAAGCTTCGTAAAAAATGTATTAGAGGTAGAAAGAAACAATTTGACAAAAACGTTGAGAATGAAATTGTAAAATCTTTTCAATAATCAATTAGAGTTGATTACTTTTTGTATGCAATTACCACACTTCAAAGTATATTTCAACAATTTAAAATATGTGAAGATATTTTTGGTTTTTTTTATTTAGTGTTAAAAAATTAAAGTTACTAGATTGTACATTTTTGAAAGAAAAATGCTTAAATCTTGAAAAATCTTTAAAATGTGATAATTTGTTGGATATTGATGAATTTGATTTATTTTCAAAATTAAATATACAAGAGAAATTATGTTTGGAAAATGATAGACCAATTGACATTCTTAGTTATATAAAGAGAATATGTTTTTTTTTTCAAATGCATATATAACTTATAGAATAATGTTAACATTTTGATGTTAGTTACTTTTGAGAGGAGTTTCTTAAAACTAAAAGATAATACAAATTTATTTAAGATCAACTATGTTTGAAGAAAAATGATATGAATTAGTCTTATTATTTATTGAAAAGAAATGTTAAATAGAATTAATTGTCACAATTTAATAATTATTTTGCATAAAAAAATTCAAAAAATAAATTTTTAAGTTTTCATCGGCTCTTTCAAACTCTTGAACCGGCCCTTAAGAGGTGAACTTGGATTACTAAAAAAGTGCATTAATTTAACTTTGTTGTTTCTTTTATTAGTGAAGTAACTTGATTTCTTTCAGAGAATGATCAGACATTAATTTCACAAGACACAAATAAATAAGATGACTCAGAACTCAAACTTTTATTGATAATTATATATATATATATATATATATAGACACTACAAAAAAAAGAATATATAGCATGAGTCATTTTATGGAGGTTAAAAAGACCTCCACAAATAAAAATCATATAAACTGATTATGATAAATTTTCTAAAAGCTAATAATAGTGGAGGTTTTCTATTTTTTTTAGGAGGTTTATGATTTCCGCAAATTACGACACATTCTTCTCTGAAGTAAAACACATTCTTCTCTGAAGTAAATGAAATTTTCCAAGTGAAAGCTAAGTTAACACTGCCATAAGTTCACAGTGCGGAAACCTCATCCAATTGAAAACCTAAGTCGACCAATTGAAACCATGTCGTAGCTCCGTCGCGCTACACCGTCTCCGTCGCGTCGTCGCGCCCATCTCCGTCGCGTTGCGCCGTCTTCGCCCATCTCCGTCGCGCTACGCCTTTGCCCATCTTCGTCGCGCTGCGCCGTCTTCGACCATCTCTGTCGCGCTGCGCCGTCTTCGCCCATCTCCGTCGCGCTGCACCGTCTTCGCCCATCTCCGTCGCGCTGCGCCGTCTTCGCCCATCTCCGTCGCGCTGCGCCGTCTTCGTCGCGCAGTCTTCGTCGCGCAGTCTCCGTCGCGGCGTCTCCGTCGCGCACTCTCCCTTACGCCGTCTCTGTCGCGCAATCTCTGTCGCGCCGTCTTCGTCGCGCCATCTCTATCGGCCTTCTCTTCTTCGCTTCATCTCGGTCGCACTTTCTCCGTTTCCCGTCTCCGTCGCGTCATCATCCCGGTTAGCCTCTGTGGTAGCCTCTTTCGTTACGCCCTCTCTTTCACTCTGGCCCTCCATCACATTCAGTGGCTTCTTTACAGGTACACCTGGAAATTTGGATTGTGATAAACCTTTGAATTGCCTGTGTGAAGAGTTCAATTTCTTTTACTGTGACGTAGGAATCATAAGTATCATCTAGAAGAGAGATACAACCAATCAATTTGCTCTCTATCTTTCTTGCAATACTATATTAAGCTTTGTAAGTCATGGTCACTGACCACAAATAACACTCAACTACCATATCTCTTGCGTAAGACACCTTTGTCGCACTATCTCTTGTCCAATGCTTTCTGAGAGTATCACTTATGGTCAATTAATGTGTTTCTTCACTTTTGTTTTTACTTGCAGCTGTCAATGGACTCATTAATTAATCTCAACTAGCATCCTGGTTTTATTCTCTATCTCTTTATTCATTTGTCATGTTTATGTTGCCTATATTATTAAAACTAGCATTATTTGTGTAGCCTACATTGAAGAACAACTACCATCTGTGTTTTTAGTCTTGTCTTTATTCTGCAGAAAATTTAAAAACTGTTCTAAAGTATATCCTAATACTAAAACTTACAAAACATTATTATAACAATGCTAACAAACCTAAATTTTCCTTTAGAAACTATTCTTAAAATTATCTACTCTCTAGAATTATAACAGCAAAATAAAAAAGTGCACTTATGAAAAAAAAATACCAAAACTAAAACTGCAGCAAAACTCCAATCATAAAAAAAGTGTGCCGTACATTTCCTATAGAATATAATTTACTTTTTTAATAGTCTTTTTATAATACATTATGTGTATCTTTATTAGTATCTCCTTTCAATTTTAGAGCACATTATCATTTTGATCATTATTCTTCCTACATGCATAATGGGCTTTAACTTAATAATTGGTTCTCAAATTTTATTTTCTTTGTACCGGTTTAAATTGGTTATATGTAACATTTCAAATGAGAAATTCTTTATTAGTGAGAAAATGAAATAAAATTTGTAAATAAAGATTAAAATGAAAGGGTTACATATTTATTTATTGGTGAACCATATTTCTTATATTCTTCTATACTTTATAAGTGTTTGTGTATTTTATAAAATACTCATTGCCATTTTGTTTAGGTATCTATTCCAATGGATAAATCTTGGATTGTTAAGCCTCGGAATACAATTGAATACTCAATTGGTTTAAAAAAAT
>Ga0214542_1007381_pt1 | contig 19146 bp, 14 predicted proteins | sample CNSS1metaG_FD_160096 | JGI IMG/M metagenome (GOLD analysis project Ga0214542, IMG submission 160096) | Root nodule microbial communities from cowpea collected in UCLA plant growth center, Los Angeles, California, USA - CNSS1 | ecosystem: Host-associated > Plants > Roots > Nodule | place: USA...
GGTGGAGACAACAGCGCCAAGGGTGTTGAGGGAAGGACGGCCCAAGAGGACATTGTAGGATGTTGGCGCGTCGACGATAAGGAAGCGGATTGGAATGGTTTTGGTTTGGGTTCCCTCACGAAACACGGTGTGAAGGTCGATGTAGCCGCGGGTGGATACCTGTTCGCCAAGAAAGCCAAAGATTGGTTCGTCATACGGGACCATAGTAGTGTCCGGGAGTCGGAGTTTTTGGTGGGTGGCCCAGTAGAGGTTGTCAACAGAGCTGCCCTGGTTAACAAGGACTTTCTTAACGGCGTAGTTTTCGATTTCAACGGTGATGACCATGGGGTCATCTTGTTGATGGTCGAGGCCATAAAAGTCGTCATCTGTGAAGATGATGGGAGGCATACGGCGTCTGTAGTGGGAATGAGTGATATGATTGATGGATTGGATATGGCAGAGGTGTTTCTTTCTGGCAGAAGAGGTGGATCCTCCACTAGCAAAGCCACCAAAGATGGTGTTGATAGTGCCTCGTAGGGGAGGGTCGGCGGGGGTGATGTCGGTGCGGCCCGGTTCGGGTTCCTGGTTAGCGGGTTGGGCTGGGCGTCTGTCGTGACGGGAGTCGTGTGGAGGGCGTCTGTGGTCGGATCGAGGGGGGTGGCGGGAGCGAGAGGAATGATCATCTCTATGGATGAAGCGGCGAAAGTGACCAACACGGACCAATTCTTCTATCTTATCCTGGAGTGCTTTGCAGTCTTCTGTAGTGTGGCCATGGTTGCGGTGGTAGCAACAATACTTGGTCATATCAGTATTAGGAGGTGTGGTTGTCTTGCGTGGTGAAGGGATGAGGTCAGCTTGTAGGGCCTCATCGAGGATGCGGGAGCGGGCTACGGTAAGAAGGGCATATCTGGTGAAGCGGGGTTGGCGGGGCTCGCGTGGGCGGGTATCAGGGCGGGGAGGTTGTGGGGTAGGGTTGGCGGTGGTGGCTGCATAGTCGTTGCAAAATTTGGTATGGAGGGTCTGCATCTCCTCCATGCGGACATAGTCGACAACACGCAATTTAAGTTCGTGCATAGAGGCAGGTGGGTGGAGGTAGACGTTGTTTGCGAAGGGGACGGGTTGTAGGGTAAGTGCCATGCACTGGAGGATCATCTCTTGGTTGAGGTATGGGGTGCGAAGAGCTGCCTTACTGAAGCAATCTATGAACGCTCTGAGTGGTTCGCCTTGTTCTTGTCTAATGCCCAAGAGGGAGATTGTGGTAGTTTGGTGTGGACGGCTGCCAGCGAAATGGGTGGAGAACATGTGGGAAAGAACATCGAAGCTGTCGATGGAGTAAGGCGGAAGGGTTGTGAACCATTCCAGAGTAGGGCCCTTGAGGGTGGTGGGGAAGGCTTTGCAGAAGACTACGTCTTGGGACGTGTATAGGGCGACATGGGTGATGTATACTTTGAGGTGTTCATCAGGGTCGATTTCGCCGGTGTAGCGGTCCAGCGTGAAGGGTTCCTACTGCGCAGGAAGGGGGGTGTTGGCGATAAAGTCGGTGAAGGGGTGGCGACGTCTGGGCTGGTGGGGAGGGAGCAGATGAGGTGGGATGGGATGGTTGAGCATAATAGGGAAGGTGGAGGTAAGGTTGTGAGGGGAGATGTGGGTTGTTGGAAGGTAATGTGGATTGTAGGGTGGTACATGTGTAGTGTGTAGGGTGGTGGGTATGTTGTAGGGGATCTGGGTGGTGGGGAGGGTAGCAGCAGGGGTTGGGGCTATAGTATGCCCTGGTTGAGTGGATGGGAAGTGAGTGGGATGGGTGGAGGGAATGGGTGTTTGTTGGGTGGTGGTAAAGGTTTGAGGGGTGGGGTTGTATTCGCTTTCCTCTTCTGTGGGCTGGAAGGCCGGGGACCTTGCAGCCTCATATGCTCCTTGGCTTTTTCCTTCAGGGTGGGATCAACTTCGATTTTTCGCCTAAGGCGAGAGTTCTCTTGCTGCAGCGCCTCCATCTCGTCAGCGCTGCCTTTCTTCAAATCTGCTAGTTCTTGTTGCATCTTTGCCTGGCCGTCCAAGATGGCAGCTAGGTCAGGGGTGATGCCAGCAGGTCCTGAGGGACCAGCATCCGCCTGCTTGTTCACTCCAGCTCCACTGCGGGTGGAACCATCTTCGGAGAAAAACGGGTACTAAGGTGTTCGTCTCGTGCCCCACGGTGGGCGCCAATTGTTCCTGCAGAGAACAAACAAGATAAATTAGGAACAAGCGTCACCTTACCCATGTAGTCCGCTATCTCCTCAGTTAGCTTCTTCCCGGTGGATACATGTCGGCTTGGACCCAGAAGGGGTTACCTGCAGAAGGGACACCGAAGCTCAAGTAAGTCAAAGCTCTCAAAGGGTCAAATCAGTGATTAATGGAGTAATGAATGCGTACCTTTAATTACTGGGGTCTACGTGTATTTATAGAGTATTAATCATGTTTGGTTATGCCATGGGTCGGGCCCTGGCTTGGGCTTTAGTTTGGGCTGTAAATGGGCTTGGGCCCTAGCCTAGGCCCTTAGGAGGACCCATTGAACATTAGGGGGGCTTTAATTTTACTAATTATATTGGAGTAGTCAGCCTAGGCCGACTACTTTCCTTGGCGGTTTATGTTGGTTATGTGTTGCCTTGTGCAAGTTGTTCCTCTAGACGTTTAGGTTATCGGTTTAGTCTGGTAAGGCTTAGGCCAACTCGGCTCAGGCTGACTACTTGACTGCTTTGGCATATATGTATCGTTTTATTACTTATTTCGTTGAGTTTGGCCAGTTGTGGTACAATACTGATTTCAATTTAGTACCCATATTTATTTCAGTGTTTCAATTTAGTTCCCATTTTTGTGTCTTTGGTTCATTTTTGTCCTAATTTTTTTCAATAATTGAAGAATATTTTTTAATTCATTTTTTTATAAGATTAAAACTAATTAAGTATAAGTACTTTTACAAAATTAGATACTTATATTTATATTAAAATTTCGTGATCAAAGAATACATTGACAAGATAGGAGTTAATAATAATATACAATAATGTAATATGTTAAAAAGTCATTTTTAATAAAAAAAATATTAGTATAATATTTATAGAAATAATAGATTTGGTCTTGAATTGGACAGAGATAATATTGCTTTATTTTAAAAAAAGAAAGTGGATGATTATATTGTTCTATTAGTATAACATTTTTTACTACTAAATTTTAATATAAATATTAGTATTTAATGTTGTAAAAATATTTATATTTAATTATTTTTAATCTGATGAAAAGGTGACTTAAAAAATGTACTTCAATTATTAAAAAAAATTGGAAAAAAATTGAACCAAAGGCACAAAAGTGGGGACTAAATCGAAACAATAAGGTATATATGAATACTAAATTGAAATCAGTACAATGACATTTGTCACACGTGATATTATCCTGCCACGTGGCACTGACATTGCCACGTGTCACAATGGAGACTTGACATGTGGTAACAAAAAAATTTTGCAAAAAAAAATTAAAAAAATTAAAAAACCCAGAGAGTGGCACGTAGCATGCCGTTAACAGTGTTAATTATTTTTTCTGAAAGGGTCTTGATTGAACTTTTTCAAAAGTGGGGACGCAATTGACATTGTTTTCCTGCGGGTACCAAATTGACACAGTCCTACCAAAGTGGGTACCATCCGAGTAATTAAACCTAAAATATTGAATGGTGTTAAAATAAAAGAGAAATAGACATAGTATGAATTCCTAATATGCGTCGAGCATAATGGTTATACATTTATAAATAAATAAATAAATACAAAGAGATAGATCTAAATATGTTACATTTAAAACTAACATAATATTGTAAGTAACAATATATAAATATTTAATAATATCTTAATCATATTTAACACACTCTCTCAAGTTAATGAATATAAGTTATATGTACCAAACTTATTACAAATATAATCATTTCTAGAATCTTGTAAAGATTTAGTGAAAATATATAATAGAGGATTTTTTTTCTCAAATAAAATGGTAGTAAATCTCAATGTGTTTAATCATTTCATGAAAAACAATATTAGAGCTAATATTTCTATACTTTGTTTATTATGTATTAGATCTTATCATAACACTTGTTTCTTGTTCTTCCAAAAGATCAAGTTATCGTCAATGGAGACATAATATATGCCAAGATTTCATTGTTGGACAGTGGTTTCAGCTAACTAGTATTTGTACAAATCATATTATTTAAAAATTGATCAACATCTGTAAAAGCAATTTTGTTGTTATTAATTGTAAAATTGTGCATAGTTGTTATGGTTTACTACTAATTTAATTGCCTTGTTCTTATCCTCACAATTTATTTTTTGCTAAATAACCATTGAAAATAAAATAGAGAATGAGAAAGAAGAATGAAAATTATGAATAGTGGAAAGTTAAGTTAGTGGGATGTATGGATGCATTAAGATAAGATCTTTAATGTCATATTATTCTATCAGGGAAAGGCAAAGTATACCTCACATTAGTGGCGCTATGTCCTTGTCAAGAAGAATGGAAAATTTGGTATTTTTTCATTGATATTTTTCTCTCACTTAAATTGTATTGTGATGCTCGACTTATTATTTTCATTTAAATATATAGAAACTGAAGCTTGGTGAGAATATTAGGAGAGCAAAAATGTGGAAGATAACTGATGATTGTTTCGCAACAACTATGTTCCAGCAAATGTACTAGTACGTAGTAGTATCAACAAGTGTCGTATCCACAAGGATTTAGCAAGTATATTGGTATTTTTATTTTTGGGTTTTTGGTTGATAGAGAGTGCAAGTAAATAAAATAGTTATTATTAGATAGATTGACTAGAGTAGGGGCTATGAATTGATTTCATCTCATCTTCTACTACTCCGCTACCATCTATCTACTTACTTTGCAAACCATTTGATGCATGATAAGTGTCAATTTCAAATGAAAAATTTACTTATTTTTGACACTTAACAATAACCCATAAAGAAAAAAATGGCACCTATGTTAATGATGAGGCTATGGAGATTAGGGTAACTTTATTCATTTCATTAAGTTGTTGAATTTTGGGTTGTTGGATTATTGAGTTGTTGAATATAGATTTTAGAATTTGGTCTTGCACAATATAGATTCTAGAATTTGGATGACTCTAGATGACACTACATGGTATTTTAGTTCTGTTTTAGGTTTAAAAATCTATGTTTTGCTTTGGTTAATAATGGATATGTTTTTTAGCTGACCAAAGAATTGGGGTAGTCAAATGCTCAAAGCAATTAACGCTGGGTAAATCTTGATCAAAACTGGTCAAATGGTCAAACAAGAGGGGGAAAATTAGAAATTAGACAAAAATTAAATTGTTAAATAATTAATTAAAGATTTTTAATTAATTATCTTTGATATATCTCAAATTATCAACAAAGAAAACTTCCCAATATTTTAGAAACTAATAAAATCTATTTGAGAGATATTATATAAAAAGATAAAAGATTTCAACAACAAAAAATATAAGATTCAAGACCTATATAAAGAGACCCAAGGGAGCAAAGGACACTTAACAACTCTCTAGTTTTGGCAGCTACCATCCACGACATATCTCATTTTTTCATCTTCTTATTTTTCCCTCAGTCATCATTTATCATGTATTATCCAATCCATGGAGGGCTAAGCTTTTAAGGTTGATTCCACTGTAATTTATTAACTGGATTTTGAGGATAGATGAATTAATGTGTTTGTTCTTTTGATTCTTTTTGAGATTTATTTTTATCGATGTCTTTCGGTTCTTAATCTAGTAAAAGTGATGTAGGATTATCTTGTTCCTTTTACAAGATTAATGAATATAGTGATTGATTAAGAAAACCAAGGAAATCCCCACTAGACATTAAGATAGCAAGCTATCTAGATGTGAAGGTTCCTTTCCAAGGTTCTAGAGAAGAGAAGAATGTATTGATTCGAAACAAATAAGAGTCAACAACACATAAAAAGAGTAAAACCTAAGTCACACACACAAAGGAAGAAGAAAGCATAAAATGGAAAGGAAAAAAATGATAAAAATGTGAGAAGCACGCCACTACAAGGCTAGGCTAGAAGAAGCCATGACAACCTTGAAGATGAGTGGCTGTGTGCAAGATTCAAGATAAGGCTTAAAAGCATTCACTCCCGAGGGAGGAAGACTCTCACAATGATTGATATATAAAGGTGTTTAATTTCTCCAAAATGTTCAACCCTTGTATAAGTGTTAGAGGTCCCCTTAAACATAAGTGTTTAGTGGCCTCTTAGCAAAAACAAATAAGTTAAAAAGGATTACAATGCAAATAATAAAACCTAGAGTCTAGAAAGTAGGTCAACAAAGGTACACATGGACACATTCTAGAAGCCTTCTTGGCCAAGGCAAGGTGGATGCTCCTACTAGATGTTTCTAGACCTTTTGTTGGCCAAGGCATGTGGTCATCCTATCTAGATGTTTCTAGAAAGCTTTGCTCATTCTCTCTCCTCCAAATGTGCTCTCCAAAAGCCATCTAAATGCGCCACTTGTCCTTCCTTGTCCCACCTCTTAAAGAACTACAAAACAAGTTAATTTTGAATTAGCATGTTGGCTTTAGGTTAAGCTAATTCTTTGAGTTAACAAGTCAACCCAAAGTCAAGGTCAAAAAGTCAACTTAATGGAATTTTAAACTAAAGAAAATAAAAGCAGAGGAAGGAATCAAGGAACTCCATTTCTTCTAAGAATGTGACATGGGCCATCATCCTTGGTAGGGATCAATCCTTTATCAAAAAGTAATAATTTTTACATTGTAGTAAGTTAGCACAGTGTTAAATCTACATAACATAACAATCGTATGAGTCCAAGAGTTTTTAAATTTTAATTGAGAAGTTACTTTGATTAAGTTTAGAAACTTTCATATGATTGCATGAGTTTTTGCTAATAATTGAGAAGTTATTTTGATTAGAGGTAAAACTTAGACTAGAATTAATCAAGAAGTTACTTTGATTAATTAGCTTTTTACTAAATATAAGGAGTAAAAGAATAGACATGATTAGGATTAGTAATTTTAATTGAGAAGTTGCTTTGGTTAAATTTACTATGATTAATCTATAAAGTTTTTGCTTTTGATTGAGAAGTTACTTTGGTTAAAAGTGGGGACGCTAACAAATTAATTGAGAAGTTACATTGATTAATTTGAAATCTTAGACAAGAAATCAATAACAATAATCTTTAGGATACCAATGATGAATCCTATTTTGAAAAAGTAGTGGAATTGACCTATTTACTATTATTGTGTTTACAATCTTTTATTTGTGTGTCATTTATTCTTTGCATATCAAAATCCCATCTCTTCATAGTTAATAGTTTTAAATGTATTAGGATAGATTTTTAAAAGAATCAAATATTTGAAATCAATTTCGTATTCATTGGGAGACGACTCAAGGTTAGCTTAACCCTATCTAGTTTGTTCACTACTAACTCTGCAATACTGAAGTTGTTATAGTTAAGTAGTGGTAATTTGATCGCTTCACGACAATGTTATCACTATCCCATCACATATGTGTACACATGCATACCATTCATCACATGATCAAACATACCTCAACTCATCAAGAAATTTCATCATATCATGAAATATCATACCTTACTACACATATATGATCATACCAAACCCTACAAATGCATTCTAAACAAGCATAGTGCACAACCATAATTCTTACACCAAAAATCCTAAGCAAAATGTATCATCACAAAATTAAAAACATTGTAATAATGCATTACATATTTCTCAAACTACAGAACTTCAATTGACGATCCCACTAGTCAAACCAAAGAATAGCATGTTATGGAATAACTGACCAAATTTGAGCTCAATCGAACGGTTAACGAGTCAGGAAAATTAATTTTACTAAAATTGCACAGACTAGAAAAAGCACACTCGCCCAAAATACGAAAAACAACGTCAGTAAGAGTTCGTGACAAATTTCTTAAACTACAGACCTCAAAACGAAGATCATGCTATTCGAACTGAAAAACAACATGTAACCAATCAATTTCAAAATTTTAGCTCAATCCAAAAGTTAATGAAACGAAAAATGCAATTTTACCAAACCTACGCAGACTAGAAAATACACACTAGCCAGAATATGAAACTAACGTGAAACACATATTCATGCACATCATTCACAATACTTCAAACATAAACATTTACAATACTTTATTCCTTACCTTTCATGATGAGGCCATCGGCGCCGTTAATCGACGGGAACCTGCTCCAATCGACGGTGAATCGTCGATACGACCTCCTGACGTTGATTCCTTCGGTGGAATCAACTGTAATGCAGCGGAAGACTCTCGCTATGGTGTTTACGCTCAGTTCTCTCCGGCTTCTCACTGGATTGGTAAACCCTAACTAGGCTAAAACCTAATCTAGGGTTTAGGGTTTGAGCAGAGACGAAAGGGGAGTGTTCTCATCCAGATTTTATCATTCATCTCAGCTACCATTACAAAGCATTTGGTTTTACTTTTATAGATGAAGGCAACCAACAAGAAAATGAAAGAGAAGAAATGAAAACACCCTCTAATAGGATCCTAACGGTGATATGATCTTTAGAGGCTAGGCTTTGAAATCTTAATAGAAGCTTTAACAGAGATAAACCTTAACTCTAAGGTGTGAAACCCGTGTAGATGTAGATTGGCTGGTGTGAAGGTGCGAAGCATGAGAAGAACCCTAGCAGCTAAGGGGTTGAGGCAAAAATGAGTGTTGGGTGTGGTCCAATGCCTCGTAAGTGCAGGAGAGCGTGAACGTTGTTGCAAATTGGGCTTGAGCCCAATGACACTAATTCACCTTGCAAACACATGGAAGAAGAATACCCTAACACTGAATGCGGATTTCAGGTGGAGGGGAAAATAGGGTTTTCTCTCATGATGAACCCTAGCGGAATGCTTGAAGAAAGATTGGGCTGCAGTTCTGGAAAGTGAGGTCGCATGAAGAACCCTAGCAGCGCTCCAAAAGCTAGGGAAGCAGGGGTTGGGTTCATCAAGGAAAGTTGAATAGTGAAATGGTGTGACTGCAGCGTGTTGCGTGATATTAGAAATTGGGCCACATCATTCAAAAGCCCATAACGTTGAGCCGTTTTGTAATTGGTCTGCATTTAAACAAAAGGCCCAATTAGATGTAAAATTTATTTAATTAAAAATAAAAGAAATTAAAAGGAATGGGCCTAGGCGTTGGCCCAATGCTATAAGCCTTATTGGGGTCACATCATTTCAACCTTTCATTTCATGCTCATCATTCACCGCTACAACACTACTAATTCAACCAAGACTAAATTCAACCAATTTAGAACAAAATTGCACATAATATATTCATGACACTTAGTAAAAATTACCACAATCTTTCACGGCCTACACTTCCACTGCACCATTATATTTTGCACTTACGATTTCATGATACACAATAAAGCTTACTCAATTATCCACTAACCACAATCACAATGAAGCATACAAAATTATTGGGAACATAATTTTACCACTAAACAACTCCAACATCATATTCACATCATCAAATTCGATCTTCAAATACCAAACTATACCACAACCATCGATGCACATGAACATGAACCAAAATCAATCAACTTACGTCTCATAAGTAATCTCCGCCACCAACAATTTCTCAACACAAACTTTTTGTTGTCCACACAACAATATTTATTCAATGGCATCAAAATTCATATTAATAATTAAAATGTCCCTATATCCCAACAACCATAACACCTCATCATATCAACTTAGCATTAAAAAAATATTTTATAACCACAACAATAAAATTTCCCGATACTAAAATAAATTCTTAGATCACCCATTATACACCTCAAAGATTACACATAAAAAAAATTATTTCACCTTGCAAGAGAATCCAATCTTTCCACCAACATTATCACGTCAATAACATTCTATCATCATCTCACCATAAACTCATCCATAGAATAGAAGAAACATCTAAAAATAATATTATAATCATCCAGAAAATTCATCTTAGATCAAACATTTTACAGAAGAAGAACATAGCTTCCCTTACAATTCCATATTCCCACTTCAAAATATTTCTATTCAATTAACCAAAAGAAAAAGTTTAGCTTCCTTTACCTAGACTTTCTAAAAAAAGAGTTTTCTTCTTTTGAACTGAAAATTCCATTGCTCCAAAGAGACTCTCCCTCTTCTCTCGTCTACCTTAACCAAATTTCTGATTTCTCTCTCTCAAAGCTATGTTACCTCACCACTCCACAAAACCCAAAATTTAACTTAGTAGAAAATCATACTATTTTCCCGGACTTAATTCCCCTTTCTAATAATCCATTTTAAATTAATAAACTAATCCAAATAATGGCTACACCAAAGTAGAAATTATTTTGACCACATTTCAATTTTCTGCTCATAAAATAATTAAAAATTAAATTCTAAATATTTATTTCTACACTTAATTCACCTTGAGCTATTATTTCCTACGCTTGTGACTAGATAAAAAAACAATATTCATGACTTTTGCTCTAGCCAAGGTTTGAACTTCCTACCTCTATATTTCTAATCAACACACCAAATCATATGAACTATCTCATTTTTCTCGTCAACAACACACATAACAAACATTACAATAACGCCTTCACACTAAAACATGCTAAATAAATTATTATAAAATTATAAGTCACCCCAAAGGCACGTATAAACCCTTCCAAATCGATTATAAAAAAAATTAAAATATAAACACTCCAAACGCACAAATTAAGAATTGAACCCATGACAATCAATCCATAACTAAGGCTTCAACCAAATGAGCCACCGTTCATCTTTGTCTATATCATTAACTATTAACTTAATTACTACTCTTCACATCAAATTACCACTTTGAAATAATAATTATTTTTCTTGGGTCTTACAACTTTCATATGGAGCTTGTCATACCTTTACTTTTCATTAATCAACAAATAATTGGAATCAACTTTGCTTCATCTCGTGCAGCTTCGCAACATGGGGATGATAAGTTTGTGAAGATTGAAAATGAGATTGCAAATGACAAGAACCAAATGCAAACACTACTTGTCTGTATTGCATTTAAAGAAGATGTTCCGAAACATTTTACTGCAATGGTTGTTGGTTTGGCAGATCCATATGTTAATGACATATAATTTACTTTAGTAAATTTCTTAAACTTATTGTATGGATCTCTTAATTTATTTGAACGTCACCTACTCATATATACTTATTCTTTCATCATTATAGGCACAATATTGAAAGTGGTGTGTCATCTCCACATGATATACAAAGATCAAGTGGTGTAAGCAAAACAACTTAAAATTAGGACTATAACTTTAGTTTTATAATTGCCTTAGGAACTTTTAATCTTGTCTTCATTTTTTGTTTGGATTTTTGAATATTTTGTACTTTGGTACTTTGGTGTAATTATGTTATGTTGTCAATGAATGAAACAAATTTACTTTGTTATTTTCTTTTTTATAGTGTTATATATTTTTATATATTTTAGATTATCATCAAAAATAAATTTTATTGAATTATGAAAGTATAAATGCAAGTGAAAAATAATAAATGATTAAATAATAAAATTATGAAACTTGATAATGACGTAATTTATCTGAGAATTAACTATAATAGTGACAATTAAAATTGTTATAATATAATGACAATAATGTCAATTCTAAGCATAATTTTTTCCATTGATTTTTGTTTTCCGATAAATATATTACGTCAATTTTAATTGATGTTATTTACCTCTTTAGACAACTATTGTATACATGGTATAAAATGGCGGTTGTTGCGGTGGTTCATCACAAACCGCCATATTATGCTTTGTGGTGGCAAGATTTATGGCATTTTTGGAAACCGTCACTCTAGTAAGTAACGGTGGTTAAAAATGGCACAAAATGCATAAATAATTATCGCTACTTAATTTTTTTGTAGTGTAAAATAAGGTCTGCAAAAATCAGATTTTGGGTTCAGGAGTTGATTACACGTAGGGAAGGTGTTATTATTTTTAAGATGATTAGTTGTTATATCATACACCTGCATTCTAAAAATCATATTCCATTTTCATTGGTACATTTCATCAAACACTTAGTGAAAACTAGGGTTTGATGAACATTTCATAAATAATTTGCTTAATTATGTTTTCCAATGGTTGTAGGAGTTGACATTCATGTATTAGTGTCCAGTAAAGCATGTTGAGCATCCATTCCATCCTATCACTCATTGAATAAGCATCTTCTAGAGTAGAGATTGTAGTTTTTAGCTTTAAGATATGCATTGCATGGTAGTTTTCAAATTTTAGTGTTTTAGTGTTATCATTATAGTGAAATTTACCCACCATAACTCACACACAAACATTGCATCTCTACTTGACCTTGTACAAGGAATAACACTCGAGTTTTCCCTATTACTTCATTTTAAAGAGGAAATTGGTTTTGTATGAACTTAATGCGGCTAAAGAAAATAAAAACTAGTAATTAACTATCTTCCTCATAGTGTGTGACAAATGTGGTGCAACGAAAATTGGATGAGTGAGTAGAGGTAAGTTTTGAAGGCACTTGCAAGCTATGGTAGGTGAAGGAGGTGATAGGATTTCCTAACCAATGCTAGCCTAAGGAAGGTAGCTATTTGTAGAGAGAGGAAATCTCTAGAAAGAGTGACTCTCAAACGCTATAGAGGGAGGAATGATCTCAACTCAATTAGCATCTATTGCATAAAATTTCAAGAGTGAGTACAATGCTGAAAAATTAAGGCTTTTATACTCAAGCCATTACACATGAGGAATCTCGGCCCTTGGATGAGAAGGAGAAAGCATCTTGGCCTTTGATGCTAGCTTGGAGAAGATGGCTTGATCTTGGCGTGAGATCCTAGCTTGAAAAGGAAGCCAAGTCTCCTAGCCTTTGGATGTGTGAGGTGTAGGATGCAATGTTGACTTCCACTTAGTCCACCTTGGACCTTTGGTAGCTCATGGAAAAATCTCCTGTTAGGCTTAGTCAAGCCCAATTTTATCAATTCAACTACACATTGTTTGACTTATTATTCTGGAAAACAAGGCCTAAACAATAGGCCAATCTTATTGTTATTTTATTGCTCTTTGATACACCTCTTCAAATCTTCACATCTTCTTTGGCCCATGAAGAGTGTAAGAAGCCCATGTGGGTTTGGGCCATCTTGAATGAAGCCCAATTGGATCTTCTTTAGCATGCCCATTGTTATTGGGCCTCTTGATGGGCTTGGGCTTGGAGGTGCATGTGGGCCATGGATTGGGCCTTGAGCATGATTTAGGCCTAGGCATTGGCCCAAGCTATAAGCCTTGTTAGGATCACATCAAAGTGTTGGAATTTTAGGAGGTTCTAAAATTGCTCATTCTCTTAATTTTCTCTTGCTATCGCTCATCTTTATGCCTTACACTACAAGAAAATGTTTCATTTGTAACCAATTTTAGTGACCAAAAGTTGTTAGTCACTATAGCGACTAAATTATATACCAATTTATACAGTAAAAATTTATTAGTTACTAAAATAGTCACTATTATGAATAAAAAATTATAATTGGTCACTAAATTGGTTTTTAAAATTAGCTACTATGATTTTAGCCACCAAAGGAAATTGGTCACTGAAAATTAGCTACCTAGGTTTTTTCTACCAAAATTACTTAGTTACTAAATTGGTCTCTAATTAATTAGTGACCAATTATACTTTTTTTATTTATAATAGTGATTATTTTAGTAAACAATAATTTTTAATTTTGTAAATTAGTATCTAAATTGGTCACTATAGTGACTAAGAAGTTTTGGTCACTAAAATTAGTTACTAATATAGTATTTTCTTGTAGAGATAAGATTCTAAGTTCCTCCATATAAAATATCATAGGAGACAAAAGCAACCCAACTTGATCCATGAACAACTCCAATCATCTGACACGAGGGTAAGTGTTCCTTCTTCTAACACCTTTAAACATTTGGAAATTTCCTTGAATATTATTTGTTAACCTAACCTTGATGACTTTCCCATTGCTTTGAGGAAAGAAACTCGATCTTGTACTAAGTATCCTATTTAACATTTTGTGACTACTAAGAACCTATCTATGACCAAAATTTCCTCTCTGTCATTAATGCAATAAGAGTCCCTACTTCAGTTCAAGAAGAATTGATGGAAGAGAATTGGGTTAAAGCCATGAATGAGGATATGAGTGCCTTAAAAGAGAACCAAATATAAGAAATTGTTAAAGAACCACTAGATAAAAGGCAGTAGGACATAAATGGGTTTATAATGTAAAGTATAAATCTTACGACATATTAGAATGTTACAAAGCAAGGTTAGTTACTAAAGGACTTACTCAAACTTATTGTGTTTGAACCACTAGAAAACATACCCGATACTATCTGACACAAGAGACTGAAAATTGTTTGACAGGTTTCAGCAGTAGAAGGGAGGACTAAAGAGCAAAGTGCTCAAATGAGACAAATGCATCTCCTATTTATAGAAAATTCGTGGCGCCTCCTCGCCTCCTATGTTTTCAATCTCAACCATTAGATCTCTTCAGATCCAACGACCAAGGGTCATAATTATTGGAATTTCCAATATCACATCGATCTCTACAAACCTAACACCCATTAATCAAGCCTCTTTTTCGCTATACTTCTAAAGGTTGGGAGACTATTATACCTGTAGGACAAGACGACCAAAGAAATACAAATTTTCTTTGCACATTTAAGCCAAAGTGATACCAACATCATGAAACCAGTTTAAAGACTCAAACACGTAGCATGTTAAGCTTGGGGGTTGGTGTATTGTATATACCCCAGAACATCTCAGTCACCTAGTTCAAAGTGTTCTCGACCTAAATATACTTAGTCAGAACGACATCATGTTGACCAGGACATAACAACAATGGTAAACTATGATTAAATTAAGGTAATGCCTAAAGCATATTAGCAGAGTATTAGGCAAAGTTAATCAGCGTGATTAAGTACATGGACACATCTAGGTAAAAGCCCATAAACATAATATAAATAGCATAGTACACAAGATAAATTAATTATGTTCCATTATTACAACATTTATTACCATCTAGTGCAGTTGGTTGACTTGAACTTGGAGTGTCTTTTGCAGACACACCTCATCTCAGTCTTAAAGAGGCTTGTACTTAGCACATCTCGATCTAAAGGTACATGATATGTTTGATCTGAAAGAATATGTACTAATAAAAAATGAAATAATAACAATTTGAATTTATTGAGAATGAACTCTTGTAGTTAATTACATGGGTAATATACGGTCTAAAAGAATAGAATGGTAAAAATATTTAATTTAGAATATATAAGTATAAGGGTGTGTTTGGATATACGTTGGCTGAATTGATTTTAATTGATGTGAATTTGTAGAATTGATTTTGAATGAAACTGATTTTAAAGTGACATGATTCTTGTTTGGATGACATAAAATATGAACATGATTTTTTTATTGAATGTTGTTTGGAAACTTGTTTTTAAAATTGATTTTGAGTGTATAATTATTAAAATGGACATTCATTGTCAATATGGTAATTTTTGCTGGTTTGAAAACTTGAAGATATCAAGTAAAACATTGTTGTAATATGGTTGATTGCTTTAGAGTATAACCAAAGTCTTTCACCTGATAATCATTAGATTGTTTATACATAATTTATTTGACATCAAAGATTTACATATTGACAACTTGACAATGATGAATGTGAAAATGATATGAAGATGATATAATATCCAGAGTTGGGTCACGTTCTTTTTTAGTGTTTCAGTTTTACGAGCTGTGAAAAATTAATACATAAATTTTGTGTTTGGAGTTGCTAATTTGCAACTTGAGCTAAATTTCTGATTTTGTAACTTGAGAATTGTAGGTGATATATCGTTAACCTATAAGCTGAAGTGTTATAGAATTTTTTGTTCAATTCTTGCTTCCCACATGGAATGTCAAAGTTTTCAAGAATGAGAAATGATAACAGCTATGGTGACTACAATGAGATTGGAAAACCTCCTATAAATTCATAGGAGGCCAGCCATAATTGTAGATTTTCTACAGAGAAATAAATCATTAACAAAACAGTTCAACAGTGTTTTAGAATTAGTGGCCTTAATGTTTCATCTCACACGGGCAGAGTGATCAACTTCAAAGAAAAAGGAAAAACATTAGATGTACATAGTAGATTAAGACCAAATTATAAAAGAAAAAAAAAACATCTTCTGCTGTCCGAAATAACATTAACTCTAACAGAAACATATGATGGATTATGGGGGTGGGAATTAATTGATATGAATTACGCATAGGTAGCCATGGTAATGGAATCATGCAACAATAAGTATCATAGTGAACATAATCTGGGTATGGACCAATTTTTGTAACATGCTTTCAATCGAGTGGATACCTTGCTCTAGCCAAATATATGAGTTCATCATCAATGTACAATAGCCTTTACTATCAATTGATTTTGAGTCACAAATATGAGGTACAATCTAGTTTTTCTGCTTGGAACGTATAATATTATCTCGAATGGTGTCTTGAATACAATCCATCTCAGTTGAAGAAATTACATTAAAAGTTTGGGAATGGTCTAAGTTAACTTCATTGTGACAAGATTGATCATCTAGGTCAAGGACAATGTCTTCATTTTCATATTGACTAAATTGTAAATCAGTTTCAGCATTCCTTCGAATAAAATTGTGAATAGTCGTTGTTGTACAAACTATATGAACTTGTGTTTCATATTTAAACTTAGGCATATGTCGCAAAATAACAAACTTGTTCTTCCATACACCAAAAGTTCTTTCAATTGTGCACCTTAAACTTGAGTGGTAGTAGTTGAAGACCTCATTATGATTTTGAAATCCACTTTTACGCCTAAAATCAGGGAGATGATAGCGTTCACATTTGTAGGGACAAAGATATCCCACTAGTGTTGGATAGCCAACATCTACCAAATAATATTTTTCTAGTAAAATAGAAAAATCAAATATAAACACAAACTTTAATTGAAATTAAAATTTAACTATAGTCATAATAAAGAAGCTATACCTGGAAGAGGATATGGAAAATTCATGCTAGCAGTTGTGAGAGCATGGTCAAAGATACAAGCATCATGAGCAGTACCTTCCAATCCAGCTAATACAAAGGTGAAACACATGTTCCAATCATATACAACACTTATATTTTGTGTTGGAACACCCTTTCTTCCAATAAATCTCGGTTGTTCACTAGGGGATACCACACAAGGAACATGTGTACCATCAACTGCTCCTATGGCGTTTTTTAAAAAAGGCCAATATCGTTGATCATTTTGAATTTTTTATGACTATCACGAAAAAAATGATCTTTTGGTTTGATATACTTCATTGACAATTTAAGGCAAGCAATTAAAACCTTATTAAAATGCCTACTTATTGTCTCCCCAGAGTGTTAAAACCTCTCTTGGAGCATCCTATTGCCAACCATGTTTAAGAATATTGCCACCATTTCTTCAACACCCAAACTATTAGTGGGCACTAATCCATGATTAGCTAAGTTTGTGCATAGTTTATGAAAAGTGAGTTTTCCCATACGAAACATCTCATAACAACGAATAAGATGACCTTGTAAGATTTCATGCACCCATGAATGACCTGTGTGATTGTTGCTTCTACATGGTTCTTTACATAAATATTTTACTATATACTCGCCCACAAGTGCACTCACATTAGATGCTTTTTCCAAAAGGTCATCATCATCATCTTCATCATCATACATGGTTCTTGCACCAATTGATATTTTTTCCATTGGATAAAGAACCTACAAGAAAATATTAGATAGAATTGAACCTAATGAGTGTGTATTTTTGCCCTCATTTAATGTTTAATAATGGGTATTTAATTGAATTTGTGTGCTTAAAGATTGATTTAATTGGGATTTCATATAATTGGGTTTATTGAGCATGAGATACAAAAACATGTCAAAAATAGCTTTTTAGTTGCATAAATGTTCTTTAGATATTTTGAGGTGTGTTAGTGCAGCTACAGCTAAGTTGAGCTCATGGAGGTGTGGAAATAAATTGCTTAAAGCTTCATGACACCTTAAAGATAAATCCAAGAATAAGAAATTATCAAAATCAAAAAAATTCAAGCCAAGCATTGCATGAAGACGGCAAGAAAAACTTGAAAAAGTGAAGAAGTTTGGCTAAACGAAGAAGAGAGCAACAAAAAAATTGGACCTTGTGGTTTTCTTTATCTTTATGATAGAAGATAATTTGGGAAACATATATCTTTAGATATTTTATTTGATATTTTTAAATAATTATCTTATTTAATTATATCATAAAATATTAAAAGATAATAACTACCAAATCTTTTTAAATATGACAAGATCTTCTTGAATCTTTTTAGATCCACAACAAACAAATATATCTTGAAGATATTGGATTATTTTGAAGATAATTTGAGGAGATTGCAAAGGGTTGATAGGGAAAATTAATACAAATATTAATTGGTGATAATTTATCATATATCTTTAATTAATTAATTAATTAAATTATATTAGATATTGATATTATCAACTAACTATATTTGTCAAATAGTCTATATCTCTCCAAATATTGTTCAAATAATTATAAAGATAAATAATATTTATCTTTATTTTATAATATATTTGAGAGGTTTTAGCAATCGAAAAGCCCAATCCAAGTCCTATATAAAGAGACCAAGGGAGAAGTAGAAAAGGCAAGCTCAGGACTTCGGAGTTTTGGAACCCTTAGGGGGGCCTAATTTCGTTTCCTTTTTCTCTATTCTTCTTTCTAATTTTATTTTATTTTTGCACTCTATGGAGTGCTAAACTTCTTGGGTTGATTCACTAGTGCAGATTTTGCTTTTTACCTCGTCTTATATGCCTCGGTTGGCCAGGAACCGAAACATATAATGGCGCGGTGGCATTTTTGCAATTCCAGGCAACTTTTATGCCTCGGTTCAACGAAAACCCGAAGCAAAAGAGGGTTATATGCTTCGGTTCAAAAAAACCGGTGCCAAAAGAGGGTTATATGCTTCGGTTCAAAAAAACCGGTGCCAAAAGAGGGTTATATGCTTCGGTTCCATAGACCCGAAGCCAAAAATGTGGCTGGATATTTCAAAAATGCCACTACCCATTACGTCT
>Ga0214542_1007382_pt1 | contig 19145 bp, 14 predicted proteins | sample CNSS1metaG_FD_160096 | JGI IMG/M metagenome (GOLD analysis project Ga0214542, IMG submission 160096) | Root nodule microbial communities from cowpea collected in UCLA plant growth center, Los Angeles, California, USA - CNSS1 | ecosystem: Host-associated > Plants > Roots > Nodule | place: USA...
ATATCCAAGTTCAATTTTAATTGTTTATGAAATATTTACTTTCTTGCATATAAAAACCCAAATCATGAATATATTCATTAGTTTAAATTAATCACTAATTACACAATTATTTAGTATACACGAGTCTTTTGGAAAACGATATCCCGGTCTTACCGGTTACTACTTGCGCGACTTGGTACACTTGCCAAAGTCATAACACCCATGTTGACAGTTCTAATCAAAGGATCAATGTGAAGATATTGCATTGGGCCACCGTCAGACACAGGAACTTCTGATATTGCTAGTTAAGGCTACTATATGGGAAGACGTCCTCTTTTCCATTTATTAATTTCCAAATGACTAAACTCCAATAAGTACCAACATACCAGGAAAACCTCATCTCCGGTTGCATATCTTCCTGCGTGGTCTTTCAATAGCTTTTCAAGTGCTGAAACACAGGTTTTATAAATAGCATTTGATTAAGATAAAAACAAACCAAAATCTGGAAAGACGTACATAAACAGGATATATCTTAACAACAAGGGGGGATAACAGTGAATATTTTCTTAAAAACTACACCAACTTAGGGATAATTTGGAACATTGGATAGGATACGTTATCACCAAAGATTTCCCTCTTCTTTTTTTGCCCAAATCATAACTGCAATTTAAAAAACAAATTGTTTATAAAATGCTGTAGTGCTAACTACTGGATTCTCAATTTCCCTGCTCCCGATTGACTGTCATTTTCAATTTGGTATAGTCAAATTCTGTATGTACTGCCTATAAATGGAAACCTTACAATATTTAAGAAAACACCAATTAGGATGGTAGGATCCACTGTATAGGAAGAAAATTTTAATTAACGGGGTCATCCCCCTTTTGAGTCGTTTAGATATAAGCTATATAATATAACACTGGGCTCTTAAGTTTCAAACAAATGAGATCTACAGAACTAAAATTGAGAAAATAAAACTGTTTTATGAATTATCTGTTATGTTATAGAGAGAAATAAGCTAGTATTTCATAGTAAATTGTTTAACTTCGAACAAATTCTTGACACTTCAAAATCTCTATTTTTGCGTCTACTTCCGTTCTTACTATCTATATAAAGCAGTGGCAGCAAGCTAATCAAACCTCACCTGTAAAGCCTCTTCTAATTACACTTTGGGCCCAACGAAGTTTTTCATCAGGGCCAACTTTCTCCCCGATGTAGTTCTGCAAAGATAAAAGTAAAATAACAATAAAACATATCACAGGCAATCCAGCACCCAGCTATGGCTTCTTGGTAAACAAAAATAAATAAGGCAACAATATGTTAAAAATAATCAGCAAACTAAAAAACTGAACGCATAACTTACCAGTAAACTCAAGTTCTGAAGAGGTTGTATTGTTGAGGAAACAACACTAGTAACCTGCGGATCAAAACATCAGAAGAGAATGCACGCATTAGGTTGCGAAACTCCCCACTTTCTCTTTCCTTCAATATTGAATAAAAAGGAATAACATTATTATCGTCAGTTTCATCTTGGAGAAATGGGATGTAAGTGTACCTGGAAATTGATTGTTCTCTTAGGAATATCACGAGGGAGCAGAGGATTGTGAGGATACTTATCTTCCAAATACTGCATGCATTAGAACAGAAAATGCGATAAAGAAAAACTAACAGCGAAGATGAGACATTAAAGATTTTGAAGTGAAAGAAAAGACAGAAGACCAAAATAATGGCGAGAGAATCATAAAGAACAGCGTGGCCGTCCACTAGAACGGGAACCCAACCAACAGGGTTGAGCTGCAGAAACTCTGGAAAAAGATGAAACTCCTTCGTTAATCGATGAATATCTTGAAATTAGAGAAATTTAGGGTTAGAAAACAAACCGGGGCTAAATTGTTCTCCCTTCAACAGATTGACGGGCTTGTAGTCGTATTTAAGGCCTGAATCGAATGCAACAAACAATGGCGAGTGAGTGAGTGAGAGATAGAGATATAAAGGAAGGAAGTTGGAGTACCTTTGAGGTTGAGAGCGATTCGGACTCGGAAGGAACAAGAGCTCCTCCAATACGAATAGAGCGTGAGTTTGTTATCTTCTTCTTTAGCAACACTTGCGCTTGCCTGTTATTCAATTACAAACAAGTGTAACAGTGATCAGTGAGTAGCCATCAACATAGCAGATTAAGGCATCAGAGGCATTGCATACCATTGCTGATGCTTCCAACTTCAGACACCAACCAGAGTAGTGTTTTGCCCATTCTTCCAACTTCATTCCTTTAAACACTGTCAGCCATTTGATTTTACTAATGCTTCAGATTTTGCCACATGTCCTCGCATTTTTCAATATGTCTTAAATACATTTTCCGTCCTCATTTTCGTAGTGTTTGTTACGGATATTCTCATATTGACAGAATGTTTAAAATGATTCTCATATTAACCGAGCACAGGTGATACTATTTGTACTACCTTGCAGGTGTACTGTATATATGGCTAATTAACGGTAATTTTTCAATTTGGGGGAAATTTTGCAATTAGTGCTTGAGTTGGATTGTAATCGCGCTTTTTATAGTTAGAGACGATTTCTTCATCTTCAATTTTCCAGTTAATCATCATCAACGAGGTAGGTGGGGTTAGGGTTTTCTAGGTTGTGTTTACTCGTGGGTTAGGGTTTTTGTAATTCTATTTTAGAGTTTGTTTTTGCTCAAACATCTGTTACCAAAACCCTAGCTCACCTATTTATCCCCAATATCTAATTACACATGTACAGAACACGTAAGACACTCTAATACATACAAATAGTGTCACATGTACAGTGTTCCGTTACTGATTTAAACGGTGTCACAGAAAAGGACCAAATAAATACGAGTTACGAAAATGAGAACTATTTTAAATATTATATCAAAATAAAGACTATTTACAACAAACACTACAAAAATAAGACAAAAAAAGGTATTTAGGCCTTTCAATAACAAGAATTTGTTTATCAGCTCCAGGTTTTGCAAACGGGTGTTGTATTTTATGCCTCCTAATTTGTCTCTTGAAAATAATCTTTGGAAGCCTTTACTAGCATGTAATAATTCTCTTGAAAATTCATATTATTCCATTGAAATGTCTATATTTAGTCATCTAATATGGCATTATTATATTACATTCTAACTTTTTGGCATCATTTATTTTTTTTTTGTGCGTGCTTGATTAGAAAGAAGTATAAGAAAAGAGAAAAGGTAATTTATAAGAACAAGAATTTATGTTTTTTTTTTATTTTTAATTCAAATTTCAATGATTTTTATGCATCTTTATTTTTCTTCTGATATTAGGAAAGAAACCATAGGATAATAATGAGAGAATAATAAATTTGGTAGTGGCCAGTTGGAAATTTGGAATGTATGCTTGCGGTCAAATTGGACGCAGCTGGACGGCCCAAAAGCCATGATACACAATGGCCCATTATGGAATCAACTTCTCCAATTTTAAGAAACGCATTATTATTTTGAGAAAGAAGATTAAGAAACGCGTTAATATTTTAAGAAAGAAGATTAAACAAGACCATATACTAAAAACTCTGTTAGAATATTAATTAGTTTTTAGGTTTATTTATTTATATTTTTATTTAATGAAGTAATTTCCACAAATTTATTTTTCATACTATTTTCATTGTGTAACTTTTATTGTTAATCAGTTAATTTGTCACCTTATATATCTGAAGAAAATATTTCAATGACTACGGATGATTAATGTATAAAATAGTTTATTGTTAACTAGTTTGAATTTCGCCGGTGCTAATTTTTACACTATCACATTGGTACATGTGTTACTAACTACTTTCATAACTAAAATACTAAAATGACAAATTTGTAAAGAAATTAAAGAGACTAAATTAACAGAACAATGATCGAAACGAAGGTAGAAATGAAAAGAAAAACAAGATTTGTGTTGTGTGGTATACAGCTCTGTTTCTGTTCCTAATTTTGTCGTATTTAAATAATTGCATAAATTATTTAAGTTGATTTTGCTGAAAAATAATTATTAATTGTTAGTTGATAAAAAGGAAGAAAAAGAAAAAGGAGTGGAAGAGAGAGCCGTTGGATGAGAGAGTGCAGATTAGTGAGAGTGAGCTGGCTAATGGGTGTCGCGAACGTCAATAATTTAATATGCGAAGAAAAAAGAGAAAGAAAGAAGAGTAAGGCGCGTCACAGTCACGTGTCTCAGTAGTCGTCTCTTTCTTCTGTCTCCAGAACCGACACTCCCTGCACACACAGAGAAGGAGTCACTGCAAATCTACTTTTCCAATCACAACATTGCATTACTGCATTACGTTGTTAGATTAGGGATTGGGGATTGGAGATTGGGGATTGGGAAGTAGGGGTTGGTATCGAAAATGAGTATGTACGGTAGGGATCCGTGGGGTGGGCCGCTGGAGATCCACGCCACGGACTCCGCCACCGACGACGAGCGCAGCCGCAATCTTCAGGAGTTGGACCGCCCGGCGTTAGACGAGACTCAACAGAGCTGGCTCCTGGGCGCCGGAGAACAGAAAAAGAAGAAGAAGAAATACGTAGATCTGGGCTGCATCATCGTCAGCCGCAAAATCTTCATCTGGACACTTGGCACTCTCGCCGTCTCCGCTGTACTCGCCGGTTTAATCACTCTCATAGTCAAAACCGTCCCACGCCACCACCACAAGCCCGCCCCTCCCGATAACTACACTCTTGCTCTCCACAAAGCCCTCCTCTTCTTCAACGCCCAAAAATGTAACTACTCATTTCACCATTTTTATTTCTTTATCGTAATTCTAATTTAACTGATTAGTTGATTTGGTTTCTTGTGTTGTGCGTAGCGGGAAAGCTTCCGAGGCATAACAACGTTTCGTGGAGAGGGAACTCGTGCATGGCCGATGGGAAGAAGTCTCAAGGTACGTCGAGTGCGATCAAGGATCTGATAGGCGGTTACTACGACGCCGGTGACGCTATCAAATTCCACTTCCCCAAGGCCTTCGCCATGACGATGCTCAGTTGGAGCGTTATCGAGTACAGCGCTAAGTACGAGGCTGCCGGAGAGTTGGCTCACGTCAAGGAACTCATCAAGTGGGGAACCGATTACTTTCTCAAGACCTTCAACCACACCGCCGACACCATAAATTCCATCGCCGCGCAGGTTGGCTCCGGCGACACCTCCGATGGGAGCACCACTCCCAACGACCACTACTGCTGGATGAGACCCGAGGACATCGATTACGACCGCCCCGTCAAGGAGTGCAGTAGCTGCTCCGATCTCGCCGCGGAGATGGCGGCGGCCTTGGCGGCCGCCTCGATTGTGTTCAAGGACAACAGGGCGTATTCGCAGAAGCTGGTTCACGGCGCCACCACGCTGTATGGCTTTTCGAGGAGGCAGAGAGGGAGGTACAGTCAGGGTAACGAGGCATCTGTGTTCTACAATTCGACTAGCTATTGGGATGAGTTTGTTTGGGGAGGGGCTTGGATGTACTTTGCCACTGGGAATTCGTCTTACCTGAAGCTGGCTACCACTCCCGGCCTTGCCAAACATGCTGGCGCCTTCTGGGGAGGGCCTGACTATGGTGTCCTCAGCTGGGACAACAAGCTTACTGGTGCTCAGGTAATTCCTTTCGTCTTCTCCCTTCGTTTTTTCACTTATCTGCGACCTTCAATTTTGACTCAACACCCTCTAAGGCAGTTTGAATTGTCAACTTCTGTGTTCAGTTCCAATCAACCATAGCTTTTGATGGAAAAGTTTATCCAAATAGCTTTCAAGTATTTACTGCGTTTTCAAGAAATTTATCGTTTTCATTCTCAATGCTTTTCAATTCAACTCAAAACTTGACCCATTCTCATTACTTGTTTAACTTCAGAAGGTTCCCTTGCTTTCACCCCATGCTTAATTTGATCATGCTGTAGATCGTAGTCATGTGGACCATTTGATTGACTGCTTCGTTTTCAATTTATAAGAAAGTCAGTTCTGGATATATGTTCAAGAGTGGAAGGCAAGTAACTTAATGTTTTGTCTTGTATTTAGGTTCTTCTGAGTCGATTGAGGTTGTTCCTGAGTCCTGGTTATCCGTATGAAGAAATTTTAAGGACATTTCACAACCAGACAGGCATAATCATGTGCTCCTACCTGCCAATGTTCACCAGCTTTAATAGAACAAGGGGTAAATAATTCTCCGAGTTTCGACCTTTTTTCTGCACAACAGGTTTTCCATCTATTGTTCTAATGAGAATAACGATGTCTTCTTCACCAGGCGGCTTGATTCAATTAAACCATGGTAGGCCTCAGCCTCTCCAATATGTTGTCAATGCAGCATTTTTGGCTGCCCTATACAGTGATTATCTCGGTGCTGCTGATACTCCTGGATGGTACTGCGGACCCAATTTCTTTTCAACTGATGTTCTTCGAAATTTTGCGAAGACCCAGGTGTGTGCTATTATACTCTTTTAAATCGTGCATAATGAAAGCCTAAATATCATGTGTTTGGGCTAATTTATTTTCCTTTTCTCTTTTCTGGGTGATTTTCTAGATTGATTACATTCTTGGGAAGAACCCTCGGAAAATGAGCTATATTGTAGGTTTTGGCAATCACTATCCAAAACACGTTCACCATAGAGGGGCTTCTATACCAAAGAATAAAATTAAGTACAACTGTAAAGGAGGATGGAAGTGGAGGGACACATCGAAGCCAAACCCGCATACAATTGTTGGAGCTATGGTTGCTGGTCCTGACAAGCACGACGGGTTCCATGATGTCCGAACCAACTATAACTACACAGAACCAACTCTTGCAGGCAATGCAGGTTTAGTAGCTGCGCTTGTGGCGTTGTCGGGTGATAAGAGCTCAGGAATAGACAAAAACACGCTTTTCTCTGCTGTTCCCCCAATGTTTCCAACGCCGCCCCCTCCTCCTGCACCATGGAAACCATGAGGTGTTTTGTCATTCATCATCCTCTATCCGCCAAGTACCACATGTGACTTCAGTGTATCGATGATTTTGAAGATGGAGGTACATTAAAGCCAAGGAAAAGTGGAAGTAGTGCAACTAGGCATAGTGAATCTTGTTTGTCTAAGAACAATCTTCGCTTCAAGATTAGCATTAAAATTGATAGTGGTACTTGAGACTGTCTTTTTTTTTTTTTTTTGTGATATACGTAGTATGTATGTATGTATCAAATCTTGAATTCTTTAAACTTGAAAACGAGCATAATGTAAGGAACACGTTGAACTAATGTTTTAGAGTAGTTACTTTACCCAACTTTCTTTTTTCTTTACAAGTTTGAGGACTTTTTTATTTTTCAATTTTGCAAAAGCTCGTTTGTTCTACATGTGTTCACTCAAATTGCTCCTTCATTCTCAAATAATTGATTGTTGGTATAAAAAATTGCTATTTACAACGAAACAAGTGTTTGAGATTTGAGGTTGAGACCAATTCCTCTAGACCTGCATGCACTTGCCAATTCAAATAAAACAAAAATCATTATATCAAAACCGGAGGCGGCGACAAGTTGCATTTCGTTACTGAACGCTGTGCTGATTTTATATTCCAACTTCAAAGCCGCTGAATGTTCTTTCCTGTACTGCATCGAATCAGGTACCATATTCTAGGGACTGGTCCTCATGTCTAGTCTAGCACTGTGGGACATAATTTCTTTTTCATGCGGGAGTTGTGGAAATCATTGACCGACACATGTTCCCCATGTCTACATTGGTGCGTGTAAAAGAAATATAATTGATGAATATGGCATTACCATTAACTTGATGAAGGGGGCATCAACATCTACAATTGAGCTTCCGTGCTGTCCAATCTCTCTACTGGCAGTGGCAAAACAGGAGTGTCATACCAAGGTTCCAAACCACCGATACACTGTTTCACACGCATCTGCTGAATAAACGACTAGCACATTGTATGACAGCATAAGATGGTGATTCAGACTATAATGCAGTGTCAGTCAGTCAGCACCGGAACAGAACGACATAAGGATAGTTCAAGGGAGGTCACAAATTTACATCTGCAATATACATGGTTCCAATTTGAAACTCAGACGTATTGCACAAAACAATTCAATCAGCCCTTCTCAACTCTCTACATAAACCATTGTTGGCCTTTTTGTATTTTCTCCTTTAACCTGTTCTCAAAATATTGTTATTATATTACAACCCAAAATGGCCTATGGGAGAAATGGGGTTGTCATGTGAAAATCAAAAAGACATAAAAGGGAAAAATATTATAATTTATAAATGTAATTCAAGAGCAACTTGTTAATAAACGAGTCACGAAAATTTCGACCAACTAGGCTGTTTAGGCCGTTCAAGGGGAAGCTTCTCCAGCTCAAAACACCCCTTCTCAGAAACAGAGGTCACTTCCTCATTCAACCCTGACAATTTGAGTTCATTGAGCGTTCTCTTTGCATAAACAGTGAAAGCAATGGTGGTAACTATTGCACTAAAGAAAGAAATAATGTTGTATACGATTTCCACAGTAGTCAAGTGGTGCCTCCCGTACTGTGCGTCAGCCAACGTCTTTAATAACCGACCACTGACGAAAAACATTAAGATGTTAGTGTGGGGGTTAAGAATTATAAAGAAAAACACAAACACCCTGGTAATCGTGGTAAGAAAAAAGAGTTTGAGTTAGTGAGGGTATTTGTCTGAAGATCTAACAGAACTCCAAAAAACTTCGTCTTCTAGCCATATAAGAAAGGAGGAAATGGCAAGTGTCTTTGCAATTACAATACATTTACAGTTCCTCTTTCTTTCTAATCTTTTTCTTTAGGGAACTCATTAAGCCAATGAAGGACCCTAAATAGAAAGAAAACAAACCTGTAGATATAGATGAAAGCTTCTGGTACCATTCCAGCAACTGACCCACCTAAGTAGGGCCAAAACCTCATATTTGTGACTACCACAGCATAATTGAATATAGTATAAGGAAAAGGAGAAACCCTAAACAGTGCAACGACTTGAAATTGATGAAACCAGTTCCCCTCCCCAGCAAGCCTAATCATTGCAGCATTCCGGGGCCATCTCCTTAACCATCGCTGGAGAATATAAAGGCAACAATCACAAACAAAAGGAAAAAAACTAGTCAGAAAAAATACAGCACGAAATTTAAGAAGACTCTTGATCATATAAGAAATAAAATGACTTACATGAATGCGGTCACGGAACGGTAGCCCAATTAAGTAAGGCAGGACCATCCCAACAGTTGTTCCAAACATTATTATAACGAAGCCAATGCCATAACCAAAAATCATCCCGCTCAGCCACATGGAGGGGCCAGAAGGGATTAAGAATACTGGGAATAAAGCCAGAGAAGCAACAAGTACCAGAGCAAGAACTGGACGGCCAAAGGCAGCAGCTTCCCATGCCATAAATGGGTAAACAGCCTGCATATCAAAATTAAAATGATGAAGCATCAAAAAACTAATTTAATCAAATATTACAAGCATCCATATGGAATGCATTCCATTCCACAAGAGCTGAAATATAGAGTCTGAGCTTGCTTTTAGTAGTAAAGATGTCATTACTATAATGCTCTTTTTTAATATCATGCTCAGAAGTAACCTTAAAATGTCAGCGGGATTTGGAAAGTGAAAATGAAAACAGAAAGTGTGCAAAAATAATTTCTTGCTGAGTTGAAAGAAAAGAGTCCCTCTTGTGCTTCTGCATAATTTCCTCCATGCCATAGATCGCACATCAAGTCAACTCATCTAGGGTGTGTTTGGATTGCACTTAAAAAAATTACATTTGGTTGAATGAAACTGAAAAAGTTTTATGATTTTGCTTTGAAAACAAACCACGTTTAAAGTTCAATGAAACAGAAAAAAAATTGTCAAACATCATTTGTAACTTTCTATGTAAAGTAAACTTGGGTTTGAACTCAGAAACATTAAACCAAACACACAACTAGAGATTTCCTTCAACACATTTACAAAAAATATGGTAAATTGTTCGTTTATGAAGCATGATTTAAATCAAGTGGGAGGAGAGCATGGAACTAGCAACAATAACTATGAAGATTGGCTCGGTCAAATCTTGATTATGGTTTCTAGACTCTAATGTAGTAGACCGCTTGATATTTCAAGAGTGTTTGATGGTACAAGACCATTTGTCTACAGAGCATGTGGTGATCGCCTAACCGTTATCAGACTGTAACTTCTCTCATTTGTCATTAGAGACTCCGCCTTGTTGTTGACGTTTCAAGCTCAGATGTGGGAGCACTATTTATGTGTCTTCTCCAACAGTTTAGGCGTGTAACAATTATTTCTCTAGATATAAAACTTTGTATAAATTATTTAACCAATTGAGAATTGAGAGTTCATTGAGAGAAACTTTGAGTTGTAACTTTGGTTAATAGTAAATTTTTTACTGTGAATGTAGATTGAAGGTCGTTAATACTTCGAATGAATCATGTTAATTTTATGCGTTTTCTTCATTACTCCTCTTTGTTAAACGTCTAACTGTTGCAGGTTTCTCTATTATCATTGTTATTCATTTGTGTTTGGTAAACGGTCTAGTAGGTTTGTTTGAACAATTTCCACAACAATTACTGAGCTAACATATCATTTCATATATCATCTCTTCAATAATATATTTCAGTTAAAAACATTATAAGAACAGCGAAGGTGACACAGGATTGCCACAATTTAGTCCATATCAACGAATGCATATTAGCCAAATAACGTCAATACCAGTTCATTCTGAACAGAAAATGAAACTGTAGTACCAAAATGGTTGTAAAAGTAAGAGCAAATACCTTTTTGAAAAAGAGTGGCACTCCCCATCTGATAAGAATAAAAGCAAGTAACACAATGACAACACACCATAAAGAGGATTTAGTCCACCACCAGAAAGACTGTAATCTTGATTCTGCTCGAGGCAGCAAGATTTCAGATTCAACCGCCCTTGTTTCATCAGGTATGACCAATCTAACATATTCACTATTCCCCCTCGCATGAGAGCCCGAGCCTGCATGTTTTTCCAACACCTCTGATGATTCTTGTGTCATCATTGAGATGCCGGCAGGCTATAATAACAGCAGAAAAAAAAAATCAGAATATAAGCATCAAACTGAGAGTGTATGATTCAAAATTCAAAGTGCATATCTGATTCCACTCTAAATAGTTACATTACGGCAAGAACAGTCAGCAAATAACAATATATAAAAAAAGAGGGACACAAGGGATTCTATACCATCATTGTAGGCAAGTAGCATTCCCAATATTATGACAATAAAGCCAACTTAATAAAATAACCCAAAAAGAGATAGAAGACACCGAAAAGATGTTGAACTGACTTATAATTATATGCAGGTGAGTATTAAGGACGTAAATATTTCAGAGATCCGGTAGGGTGCTCTGTTAGAATAAATCCAAGTCAGACAGAAAGAAAAAAAAATGGACTACAAGAGTTACTGCATGAGTAAAATAATTTTAATCTTATGGGTGGAACAAATTTTCTTCAAGCATAATAAAAATTATGGCTGATGGACAAAAACTAAATGTAGACAGCAATATCGGTAGGTTTATAATGCATTTCAATCAGATATATCAGTAATCCCACGTCTTCGATGAAACTCTCAATTTTATATACTTTAAGAAACTGCACCTCCTGCTACGTAATTCCAAGACACTATGTTTGAACTTCTAAATTTCCCAGAATCCACTCAATTTCCTAAGCAAAAATCAATTAAATAAAAAACATTCTGCTATCGAAGTATCTACTTGGAGACCGTGACGGAAAAAAAAAATATAAAGACAACCTAGAAACAATTGCAGCAACTAGACGGAACCTACCTTCTAATTCTCCCACCAATCGATTGAATAACATTTGTATTCAAAAGAAAAGCGAGAATGGGTAGGGAAAGGATGATATTATATACAGAAGAGTTGAAATTGGTGAATTGGTGAATTGTTGAATTGGTGAATTGGTGAATTGACAAAGAAACATAATTATTTTGGAGGAATACCCAATTAAAAAACAAAGAAAAGATATGAAAGTAGCTTTTGCGACAAGTGAGACAATGAAACGAACCTTGGGAGAAGGAGTTGAGCTCTGGCAATTTACGAACACAACAGAGCAAAACAGAACAAAAGTGAATGGTTGTGGCTGGGTTGGGTTAGATTCTGAATTTGATGGAAACGTCCCACTCACGCTACCATACTCATTAACCAACTAACTCCCTTTTGCCCCTACCTTGCCTTTGCTTTTACAAATGTTTCCTTGTCACATTACACCAACCATACAAACGCACCACAACCTTGTCTTTTTCTTTTATCTTTCTTCTATTACAAATATAATGCATCCACTTTTTTCCTCTTGATTATTTAGTTATTTAATTTTCTAAAAGTTCCACAACATTAATTCATTATTAATGTAGTATCAATTTGCTAACATAATATATTCATTTCGTAATATTAATGTCAATTACTTATATATTAATGGCTTAAATACTTTTTTGGTCGTCATTATTTTTCGTAGTGTTTGTTGCGGATGGTTCTCATTCTCATTTTGACAGAATGTATAAAATGGTTCTCATTTTTACCCAATGTTTAAAATGATCATCATTTTCGCAATTCGTGTTTTATTTGGTCCTTTTCTGTAACGCCGTTTAAATCATTAACGGAGCATTGTACAGGTGGCACGGTTTGTATTAGGGTGTGTTACGTTTACTGTACAGGTGTGGTAATTAGATATTTGAGGATAAATAAGTGAGCTAGGGTTTTGGTAAGGAATGTTTAGGCAGTTTGGTGAGTTTTGACAATCTTGTTCCTCCATTCCTAATTGGTGTTGCTGTAATCTTCTTCTTCCTGCAATCCCATTATATAGGTATGTTACGATCTCAATCTTCTTCCTTTACCTCTGGTTGTAATCGTTGGAGGCAACCGTGTTGTTGGTGGTTCAACAAGAAAGAAATGGATTAATCATGATCTGTAGCTGCGGAGAGATGACAGCTTTGAGGATGGCAAAAACTTCAAAGAATATTGGTAGAAAATTTTGGGTACAATCTGTTTTTATTCTTCTGTTAATAATAAATTGGTTTTAATTTTTGGTTTATTGATTTAAAGAGTGGTGGTTCCAATAATGTGGGCTGCAACTTTTTTTTAAATGGTGGTGTTGATGAAAAGGATGTCATCATCATGACACAAAGGAAGCATATTAATGATTTGGAGAACTCATTGAAGGTCGTTGAGAAGAGGCTGCAATTAGTAACAGGGTTCACTTGTGTGTTGTTATTGTATTATTCGTACTGTTATTGTGTGTAATCTTTTAAAGTCCAATTTGTTTTGTACTATTGTTAAATGAAGAAATGAATTAGTTTGATTATGTTGATATTAATTCCAACATGTTCAAAATGACATCTTAATCTGAACATTGAAGTAACTGGTATTGATCTAAGCTTGGGAAAAATTAAATTGATCTAAGTCGGAGAGAAGTTCATAACATTAATTCATCCTCATCAAAATGCACTACATCAATGTTTGACAAAAGTGAAATTGAACGAAGTTTAAGGAAAATCAAAATGCAGTACATCAATAATTAATTCTACATCGGAAATTCCAACAAAAAACTAAGACGTTTGTAGCTGCTATCATGGCCTCCTCCTAATATGTAATTTCATCCTAAACTACTGAGATGATTAACTGGAAAATTGAAATGAAGAGCGCAATTGCAATCCAATGATGAAATGACAAGTATTAGTTGTTTCCTCTGCAAATCTGAGCTCAAAAAAGACGAAGATGAAGAAGTTTCCCTAATTGCAAAATTTTTCCTAAATTAAAAAATTAACGTTAATTAGGCATATGTAAAGTACATGTAACACACCCTAATACAAACCGTGCCACATGTACAATGTTCCGTTAATGATTTAACGAATTGCAAAAATGAGGATCATTTTAAACATTCGGTAAAAATGAGGATCATTTTAAATATTCTGTCAAAATGAGGATCATCCACAACAAACACTACGAAAATGAGGATAAAAAGGTATTTAAGCCTATATTAATTGAAAGGTTTCAAAAAAACATAATTTAATAGTCAATGCTACATTCACATTTTGTAATAATAGTTGTAGTATATATTTAATAATGGATAAAGTTACAAACTAAATAACCAAGTACGTGATTCAAATAATATAAAGTTCAAAATTATGCATTAACAAATTATAGCGTGAAAAGTGGTTTCAAAAAAATATAAGAAAACTATTTTAGTCTTATTATCTATTTAATTTTATTTAGCTTCGGGCATCGAGGTGTTCAAACAAATGTTTCAATTTTTAAAAGTGCAACCTTGGTACAATTTTTCTATAATTCAACAATGAATGGTTAACAAATAGATATTGATGATTTTAATTTAAGGATAATTTAATTTATAACCAACAAAAAGCAAGAATTTGTTAAATTTAGAAATTATAAAAGGGGTTAATGACTTATTTGGATTTGCAAAAAATGCATTATAGCATAATAGTGAACCAATGAAAAACATGTTGGAAAGCTTTACCCACCCTTCCTAGGGGTTCCTACGGGTGACTATCAAAAACTAAAAAAAATAGAAAAAAGGCATATTATTTTCTTTATAAAACTAATTTAAATAGACGACTTTAATTACAAAAAATAAAGTATGTGCATGATTTACTTTAAAACTTATTTGAACATTATTTTTTATTAACATTAGAGAAATCAAATTCATAAAATAATCTAATGCTAACAAACATAAATTTTAATTCTTTAAAAGTATTACACAATAAAACCATTTAACATACAATAATTATAGTCTTCATCAATTATTTAAATAAGTATATTTTTATTTATTAAACTTTGACAAAAAGAAAAATTGAAATTCGCTAATGTGTTAAACTTTGATAGAGTTTAATCATAAAATTTTGAAAATTAATATATATAACTTTGTAAACCAAACTTTAGTTATGTATTAACTAATATTTTAAATTAATATTTGACTTGTTTACAAGTAAGATTAAACTCAAATATTAGATTGTTTAATACGTAAAATAATTATTTTAATTAATTTTTTAACTTTAAAAATTATATATATATATATATATATATATATATATATATAAAAATTTGGAATAATAAAAATTATTTATTGGTATAAATATTAATAGTAAGGCTAAAAAAATTAGTAGTTGTTTATATATAAATATTTTCTATTAATAATTAGATTGATTATAATAATGAATAAATTCATTTAATATAAAAAATAGAAAAATGAAATATATAATTAAAATTTTATAGTCCAAAACACGTTTACAAATTATAGACTGAGAAGTGAGTTTAATTCCAATATAATCAAAATATCTTCAGCCTCACCGTTAATAAAAATATTGATTCAAATCTGTCAATTTTTTAAAAAAGTGGATGAGTAAGGAGTGAGTGATGGATCTTTTAAGAATCTAAAGGTTTGTACTCTCCAAAATTTCTTTATAAATTTTGTAAGTAAAAATATATACGTATATATATATATATAATATTTAATTTTTATATTAAATTATGTATTGATTTTCTACATTTTATTTTAAAATTTTTATTCCTTCAAAATTATTTCAAATTTTTTATCCCCAAATTTTGTAATAAAGTTTAACTGCTTTATAGACTTCGTTTTCAAAATTACAGTAAAATGTTTAGAAACAAACATTGATGATTTAAATTTACTTATAATTCAATTTATAACCAATGTATATATAATGTATAAACTTTAGAAATAAAGTCCTACCAAATTTAAATAAAAAAAGAGATAGTCTACCAATAAAAAAATAGTCCGAAAAGTTTTATACATATGACTGAATTAGGATACCAACCCACCAAAAGATTATAAAGAAGTAAGAAAAAGAAAACAAAAGAAAAAATTATATTATTTACATTGTAAAATTAGTTCAAATAGGTAAGTTTACTTAAAAAGACGTAAAATATTTAATAATTCAGTTTAAATATTATTTACATAATTTTTATTAGAAGAAATTAAATTCATAAAATAAACTAACAATGTCATAAAAAACGTATATTTTAATTCTTTCAAAACATTAAAATTAAAAATTACATAGTAGAAAATTTAAACATAATATTTTATATAGTTATTTTGTCAATTGAAGAAAAGTGGGTTGGCCGCGTGATCTGAGATTTTGAAGTGCACGTGATAATGGAGTGACACGTGGATATTGGACTTATGAAAGAATATAATAAACAATTTAAAACGTGATAATGGAGTGACACGTGCTTATTGGACTATAATATAATAAACAATTTAAAATAGGTTAGAACATAAAGTCAAAACTGCACTTTATGTGTGAAAGGACAGATGGCAAAGGCGCTGACTTCCACGTGGCAACCCAAACTGAAACGGGCCATAGCAAGCAATGCAGAAACTATAAATTACGATTATTTGATATTTAATTAATGGTTTAGTTACTTCTTACAAGAAGAGAGCGTGATAGAGACAGCGAAAGGGAATTGGGTCGATTGAACTGATGACGGAGGGTAGCAATCCAATATCTCCGGCGGACGGCGTGGACGTGATCGGCGGCGGCAAAGAGCAGCAGGCGGCGGGAGTGGGGATTCTCCTTCAAATAATGATGCTGGTTTTGTCTTTCGTGTTAGGTCACATCCTTCGTCGCAAGAAGGTTTACGTTCTTCCCGAAGCCAGCGCTTCTCTTCTCATTGGCTTGCTCGTTGGTACACTCGCTAACATTTCTCACACTCAAACTAGTATCAGGTCTCAATTCACTTTCTATTGCCATTCCTATTCTCTCATTTCTTTTTCTGATTCTCTGGAACCTCACTCACTTTCTATCACAAACAGGGCGTGGTTCAACTTTCACGAGGAGTTTTTCTTCCTCTTCCTTTTACCTCCTATAATATTATATCCTTAACCACTCGCATTCTTCTGCTGTTCTTTAATTTCATCACAATTACTTATTGCTTTCATTTCCTTGACCTTGCGCTTTCGCTTTACTCAGTCTGGCTTCAGTCTCTCGCCTGTAAGTTCTTTTTTCTTGTCCTTTCACTCTTGTTGCATTCTTTTGTTTTCAAATTGGTTCTTTCACTTTGCGTTTTCGCTCTTTGCAGAAACCTTTTTTTTCTAATTTTGGAGCTATTGTCACGTTTGCCATACTGGGCACCTTTCTGGCTTCCATTGTGACGGGTGTCTTAGTGTAAGCATTTTTTTTTTTGGCATTTTTCATTTTTTCCATTCCAGTTTGTTACCTTGTGATTCGTTTCCTTGGTTTGCTTCTCTGTCCACAGTTATATGGCTGGATTGATGCACCTTATCTACAGATTACCTTTTGTTGAGTGTCTAATGTTTGGTGCACTGATATCCGCAACCGATCCTGTTACTGTTTTGTCCATATTTCAGGTGATGTGGTTTACGTATTGCTTTAATTTTTGTTTTCCTATTTGCTTGTACTACATGCTACATACACTTGTTCCGAGTCTCCTCGCTTCTAAGGTTATGTGCCAATTGCTCCTTAATGCAACATGGTGTTAGTTGTGAAGAACCATTTTGGGTAACCTCTTTCTAGAGCTCTTCTGCTCCCTTTACCAATGCTTTTCACTACCATTTTATTAACTTGTGAAGGTTTTGGCTTTCCTAATTTCAATCCCACTACCCTGTCATCTGTTATCTTTCTATTTCATTTTAGTATTATAATATGTTATGCACCTTACATTCTGATTCGATTTGTTCCTGATGGGCGCTTTTGCCTGCCTTATTGCAGGAGCTTGGCACAGACGTCAATCTTTATGCCTTGGTTTTTGGAGAATCTGTTTTGAATGATGCTGTAATTTTCTATTACTACAACGTTTCTTTTTTACTCGTGAAAGTGAATCAATTGTGATTTAAATATGGATGGTACCACTTGCTGATCTTTTCCCTCTTTTATGTCTCTCCTTTCTGACCCTTAATCTACGCTGGCAGATGGCTATTTCTTTGTACAGGTATATGGAAATTTCTACGTTTATAAAAGATAACCTATCATTATTTTGACTCAAATATTCACCTTGCAGGACAATGACAGTGATTAAAAGTAATCCATCTGGACAAAATTTCTTCATGGTGGTTGTTAGATTTTTAGAGACTTTTGTCGGGTCACTGTCTGCTGGTTGGTTATAGAAATCTTACACGAACTCTTTATGTAGTGTTTATGGGCTTTAAAGTTGATTATCCCCATCTACTTTCGTACTTTCCCAACCTACTCCCCCCAATTTTTGTGTTACTTAATCCCTTCTACTTGGGATTTAGATTAAAACGAAACTAAGTTTCTTATCAATTTTAATGGTTACATAAAATCCTTATATTTGGTGAAAATAATCCTTTTGGTGTCAATTTATTAAAACATGTTAAGGAGAATTCAGAAAGTATTTTTTATTTGTACCACTTAATGAATTCACATATATTATCAAAATAGGTGAATACCACTTTTATGATAGAAATTAGATGCAAATTGATATTCCAGTTGTTCAAATGAAGCATTCAGACTCCAACTTGTTTGAAAGGAGTTTGTCATGTTTAATTAAAAGAAGCACACATAATTATATTGGTAATAACAAATTTGGATCTACCTGTGGAAGATTGTTGTAATACTTGATTGATGAATAATAGTAGAAAGTGTTAACAATTGGTGGAGGATGCAATGTCTGCTGTGTGATAGACATGAGAAACTATTATTCTTGTTCCAAAATTAGATGAATACCACTTTTGTGTTAGAAGTTAGATGCAGATTGATATTCCAGTTGTTCAAATAAAGCATTCTGTCTCCAACTTGTTGTTAAAAGGAGTTTGTCCTCTTTAGCGGAAGCACACATAATTATATTGGTATTAACAAATTTGGATCTACTTGTGGAAGATTGTTCTAATACTTTACTAATGAATAATAATGGAAAGTGTTAACAGTTGATGGAGGATGCAATGTCCGTTGTTGTGACAGACATGAGAAACTATTATTCATGTTAGAAGTGGAGTTTAAGTCTAACTGAACCCCTCAAAATTGGCTTGTAAGATGAGGTTTGCACCCCACTTATATAGTATGAAATTGCCTTATCTCTGGTTGATGTGGGACTTCCAACCCTCCCTCCCCCCACCCCTCATGTCAAGGTATATATATCTCGTGCGTGGTCTTATCTTTGGTTGATGTGGGACTTCCAAATTTCCAAATTC
>Ga0214542_1007383_pt1 | contig 19143 bp, 9 predicted proteins | sample CNSS1metaG_FD_160096 | JGI IMG/M metagenome (GOLD analysis project Ga0214542, IMG submission 160096) | Root nodule microbial communities from cowpea collected in UCLA plant growth center, Los Angeles, California, USA - CNSS1 | ecosystem: Host-associated > Plants > Roots > Nodule | place: USA...
GAGTCTGGTTCGCTGGGCTAGTGAGTCTGGTTAGCTGGGCGAGTACATCCAGCTAGCTGGGCTAATGGCTCCAGGCAGCAACTAGTGAATTTTTCTCCAATCTTCCATTCTTTTCTACAAAAGTCCATAAACATCAAAGTAAACATGTTTTTTTGAAATAAATAACAAAATCCTAAATTCTTTCATGAGATTAACACAAAAATACATGAATAAAAGACAATTAAGAGTTTCTAAGAAGTGTAAACAATAGGTAATTATCACACTTATCAGTGTTTCATCCTCTGATGAACTATGATGTTTAGCCATATATATGTGAAATGAAAACATCACAAAACATTAATAAGCAACATATAAAATCACATATAAAACATTATTTAACAAAACACCTAAATTTTAACAAGAACATGAAATTCATACATAAAGTTATTGATTGGTCATATGTATATTCCTTCATTGTGATCTTCTCGAATTGCATGTACATCATCAACTAGAGGGACTTCGTCAACATTTGTCGTTCTTCTAAATGGGTGGGTGACAACAATATTAGGATCACTCAAATTCTCTTCATTAAGATCAATTTTTTTCCATGAAGAACGATAAACCAATGTTCAGACGCATGATATTTAATATAGAAAACCTAAGATGCTTGTTGTACCATGATAAATGGCTCGCTCGATAACCCACCTTTGAAAAATCAACTAGAGTCATTCCTAATTCATCCAATTTGACACCACTCTTATTGTCAACCTACTTACATTTTTGAACAGGGCAATAGTAAACATGGTATAACCAACTTCCAGATCTCTTGTATTACACCATAGTATGTGATTGATCCAAATACAAGATTTTTTATCTTTAGATGTAGAAAATTGTAGTGACTCAACTTCAAGACTGACTCCACTATTTTGTATTGTGCTTTTATCATCCAAAGACTTCGTATAGAATGTGCAATTATTAATTTCATAACCTGTACAACAGATGACATCAAATTTCAAACCATTCGCTAACCACATCAAAGTCTTATAAGATTACAAAACCTCATATTTAAACTTAGGCATGAATGTTCTATTATGCTCTATCAAATGCCATTTCTCTGATTGTCTTGGATTGTTCTCTTTCACAATGACTTTGTGTGCAGATAAGTAAGGGATAATTTCATTTGTGTTGTTCAATATGTATAGGTGTGCTTGCAATAACTCTTCTCAGTCTTTGCTAACCAAACTCACACACTAACCACTACTTGCAACATTATCGTCTGGCGCTGCCTGAGCGCCGCCAGGCAAAAGTCATGCGCAGACCGCCTGGCGAGACATCATCGTCGTCAGGCGCCAGGCCGCTTCCAGACTGATAATGTAGATTTTTACCATTATCTTGGTTATCTTTTGCCAACAAAATCAACTCCTCTTGAGCTTTTAACCCACTTAATCCTCACTTTTACTTTGCTTTTGTGAATAAATACAATATGGGTTACATATATCTAATTATACCATTAATCCCCATTTTTGTGTCCAATTTAATGATACGAAGCTTTTGTCTCAAGCCAAAGAAGTGGTCAACCAGAGAAGAAAGAAGAAAAAAAAGCCAAATTTAAAGATTTGAACTTAGCATTTCAAGGCTGAGCACCAGAATTCAAGGCTGAGCCCTATTCCTGTCGCATTTTCCAACGTTCAACACCATAATTCAAGGCTGAGCGCCAGAAGCCAACACTGATTGGCCTGCATTTTTTGGACGTTGAGCGATGTGAGGACGATGCTAAGCAGTGCTGATGTGGCAAAATTAAACCTATTTCTTCTAAATTTTCGAAGGGAAATCATCTTTGCCAATGGGAGGCACAAAGAAACTCATTTTGGAGAGCTTGGAGGAGTGTTAGGGTTTGTGGGAACTACTCCATCTTCCTTTTTGTATCTCCTTTCTCTTCCATTTCTTCCATTTGTAAGCTTGAGCTCTCCATCACAATTGAGAGTTAAACCCATTTTTGTTGAGGCTGGATGTAGCCACTACACTCTTATGTAATTGCAATGCTTTGAATATATAAATGTCTCTTTCATTAATTGCTAGTCTTCTTGTTTCTTCACTTAATGGTTGCATTGATTTGACCATCCATCGCATGATATTTGGTTCATTGGGTGTGGAAATATCTTTTGAAACCTTGAATTGGAACAATAAAACCCAATGTAGCTTGTATCTAGGAATGGGACTTGACCCATTGGTTGTCTAAAACCCTAGTGCATAATGCAGATTTGCTTATTAAGAGTTTAAGGGATTGACTCTTAATAAGGAAATTTAGGCTCATTCAACTAAGGAATTAGGGTTTGAGTAGATTTATGGGTTGACATTATCATATTGATGTAGAGGATGTACAATTGTAGTTGCATGAGAGCATAGTTGGTGAATTTTAACCCCGACAATATCAATTCATATCACTTCTAATCTTTTCCATTCACTAAGAGCCTTAAACTTCCAAAGTTTAATTTTAATCATTTATGCAAAATTACTTTCATACATGAAACTCAAAATAGGGATTCATTCTTTAGTTTAAATTAGTCATTAATTATGCAATTATTTAGCATACACGAGTCTCTTGGGAACGATTCCCAGTCTTACCAGTTACTACTTGCGCGACCTAGTACACTTGTCGAAGTCATAACACAAACCCACTATTTTAGGGCTATCGCCTAGCGGATCCCACCTTGCCACCAGGTGCCACGGTTGTAGGAACATCCCTACTGCTCCTATCTCCTGGTGGCCACACCCGTGTCGTCAGGTGCTATACCAGTAGCGTACCAGCTATTGTTTTAGCACCCAAACCAGATTATCCTACAATCCCCTAATACCTCCAAAGGTATTAATGTACTCTCATCCATTAGGGTCTGATTCTTGGTACCTTGTCACTTCACGCATGGTTCCATTACTTATAACTTACATTCCCAAATCCCTCTATTCAAGACATAGGTTTTTCCAAGTTTTCTATCATTATCCAATGGCTTAATCTAACTTATGAAAGTGACGTATAGTCCAGTATCTCAGAGTACACAACCTGCTTATATCCCATTACAACAGTACCACATATTCCCCTCACCTACCTTTCAATCTATGCTACACAATTTGTGATTGATACATCAACCCACTAATGTATGATTATCCAACATCCCAACCCTTCTTAAGCAGTATTCTACCTCTTCTCTTATTATTTCCAACTAATTAACCACTCAAGGTAGGTTCCATATTGATTACCAAGTCACTTCCAACATAGCACACTATCCTATTTTTCCCCAATTGCCTCAACCACAATGAATTCTTGTGCACTAATTCTTCCAGTTTTATTGACTTAATTTCTATTCCAATTCGTTCCAACAAAGCTCACTCATAACCAACAAATTCAAGGCACACAAACTGCCTCTCTACTAGTTGTCACCTGGCGGCAAGCAAGGTGCCGCCTGGCGGTACATCAGTGGTAAAAACCCTAGGTTTCTGTACCTACGAAGAACTCGAAATTCCAGAATTTGATCCAGGTTCCAATTGCACCAGAACACAACAATTCACACATGATTTATCAACCAACCTCCAATAATATTATCCTTTATGCATCATTCAACTTTCAATCATACCTTAATCACCCATAAATCCATAATTCAGATTAATCCCTTAATTCTAACATGAACTCTTCATGGTTACATCCCCAATTATAATCACGAGCACCCCCAATAATAGGAATATCATAGCATTACGCAATCACACAGATATAGAAATCTAATTGGAAGTTCAGCATATCATGAAATCCACAAAAAACACAGCGAAACAGTGACAAACAACGTGGCGGTCCCATCTCGCCGCCAAGCAGTTCATGATAGAACCCAGAAAATTGGGTTAAAGGACGCGTCGCCTGTCGGCACCATCATCACCGCCAGGCGGAAACTTAGAAACCTCAAAAAACAGTGTGTAAAGAAGGGGTTTTCATGCAATTTGATCACAACAAGGCACAATACATTATACACGAATAAAACATACAAAAACAGCTCCCCTTACCTGATAATCCTTGCCCCAAATGATCCCCTAACCTTTGCTTTATGATGCTAAAGAGCCTTCCTATGCTACTCCAAAAGAATTTAGCTCTCACCCTTCCAAAAGCACATATAATGGCTTTGTAAATCTATGTTTCTAGCACTCACGAAATGCAATCCCAAATTCACCTTTTCTCTCCAAATCAATATCCCTTAATTACCCCTTAATGATGGTGAATGGTCCAAAAACGAAATTTGGAATTAATCATGAGTTAATTGCTATTCAAAGTCCATTATGGCTGTTTTCCAGCCCTTGGTTGTCACTTCTTGCAGCTAGGGTTTCTCTGCCCTTTCACATTCATGCCAAAGGAAATTTTGGCAAAAAAAAAAACGTAATTCGTTCTTAGCAAGGTTTAAACACACAACCACTCAATTACAAAGTCAATGCATAACCAATCCAACCAATACATGTTTCGTGATAATTCCTATATTTTTAGGATTACATTATCACTACTCGCGTTCAAACATAACATTAAAATAACATACAATTAGCATACATAGGACTTCAACCCAAGTCCTCTCACATAATCAAGTACTCTCAATCACTTAAGCTAGTACTATTCCATATCACAACAATCCACATTAAAATGTCATAAAGGCTCCTACTACCTGCATTTATTAAATAATTATTTATTTAATTATTTAAATTTCTTGGGTCTTACATTGTACAAATTGTATAAATTCTTCTACTTCGTTCTCATACTCAACACTGATGCGTGGTAAATTAACCCAATCTCGATCCAAACGTATGTATACTGAAATTGTGTGAACAATTTCAGTAATTTTTGAATCAATGCTTATGACGCTTGTGTAATCAAGGTATGACTCTATCTCATTCAAGAAGATTCACTTTATTTATTTTATTGGTACATATTACTTTTAAAATACATATCTTAAATTTCACTAAAGTTTTCCAGCATTTTGCATTGGTCTTCAGGATACACAAAATGAAAGTGATTATCAACCACAATCAAATATGCACTGAAGATCACAAAACGCAGTTGACAAATATTCATAAATTTTAAGATATGTATTTTCAAATATATATGCACTAATAAACTACTAGAAAGTGATTAATCTTCATGTCCAACTGGACAATTCAAGATTCAATACATTTAAATTATTAGTATTGTATCCCCTTACATTAATTTTTAAAAAAATATAACTTCTTCAAAATGAAAACTCGGGGACAATACATAATTTTTGTATTGAATCTCAAACGGGAAACTAAGACTAACTCACATTATAAGTTCATCAAACAACATATTTAAGCAAATAATTAAGCACAAATATAACATAAAGCTAATATGATGAGGCTGCTTCGTCGTCGGATTCTCTGGAAAGTCTCTCCAATTAGTGTTCTACCGATTGAAACTCACGAAATGTGAGGGAAATGCAGTGGAAAACTCGGATATGGTGTTTAACACTCGAATCTCTCTGGTGTCTCACTGGTTTGGTAAACCCGGTGAGGTGAAAACCTCATCTAGGGTTTAGGGTTTGAGCTGAGACGAAGGGGGGAGAAAACTCAACCACTATCATTCATCCAAGCTGAATTTACAAGGAAAGGCCTGCCTATTTATAAAGAGAAGATAGGCAGCCAAGAAAGTAAACAGAAAGGAAATGTGAATAGGCAACCCTAGCATCTAAGGGTGAGGAATGCATGTGGAGAGAAGCAAAACCCTAGTAATGTTGTGAACCATAGCTACGCTGCCTGAGTGAAAACGAAGAAAGTTGTACGCGTGAGGCTGAAACCCTAGCAAAGAAGGTGCATGAGAGGAGTTGTACTTGGTGGATGCTGAACAAAGTCATGAAATGTGCTGCTGATGTTTGACGGATATTGGGTTGCTGGTTGCTGGCCCAATATGTAAGGAAGCTCCTTCACGACAGCTACGATGCGTCCCTTGATTAATTCCACACACCATCACACATTGCAACAAACTCTCACGCACCATCCACGTTGCAATTGGACTCAGACCCAATAAAGAGAAAGATGCATGATACCTTGAATAATTAGGCTCAGCTGCCATTATTTGATGGCCCAATCAGCTAAAGCATGCGTTGCAGCACACCACATCTTCATATAATGCACTCCTTGATTCTAGATGATAACCTTTGAAATTGGGTTACAATTAACAAAACAAGCCTAATTAGAATAACATTTATTTAATTAAAAATAATAGAAATTAAATGAAATAAGCCTAGCCAATGGCCCAAGCTGTGAGCCTTGTTATGGTCACATCATCCTCTCCCTCTTGAAGAGGATTTGTCCTCATATCAAGAGAGTTGTTAAAGTCTCACAACAACCAAATTGTAGGTTCTACCAGGATCAAACACATATCTGCAGTAGTCATCAACAGAATTGCGTTAAAATTATTTAGACCATTCAATATGTTTGAATGTGCACTGTGTGAAAATGGGCATATAAAAGTGGAAAAAGTTAATAATAGGCCCATTTCACAAGAAGAGTGTCTAACACATTGACTTAGATGATATTTGAAAAGAGTTTTAAAGTCAAAGTGTGTTTTGGCACAAGACGGTGAGGAGTATGAAACAAGTAAATGAGATGGAGAACAAAATATTTGAGAAGGAAACAAAACAAAAGATTTAATAAAAAAGTGAGAAGAGTTTAAAGATGGGAGAACTCCCTTTGAAAATTGGGTCTTCATGGAAGGAAGTGGTGAAGGATTGTACACCAAATCCCTAAGTTCCCATTTGTCTTTTGAAATGTTCTTTAACTCTACCACTTGTGATTTTATTTCAAGCTCACTCTCTTGTCTTATTTTCTCTCTTTCTTCTAATTCTTTTCTCTCATTCTCTTCTTTGGCTTTCCTAAGATTCTCCTCTTTTGTCTTTTCTTCCTCATCTCTTTTCTTCTTCTCAATTTTCTCATATTCCTCTTGCTCTCTTTTCTTTTTCTCAGCACACAGCTTCTCAAGCTTTTCTTTTACTCTTTGCATATCAAGCTCTCGAAACTTTTCAAGCTTCTCTCGTGCTCTCTTTTGTTTTTATCCCTCTCTTTGTTCACTTAAAAGCAAGTCCAAATTGTTCTTAAAATCTTTTTCTAGTCTAGAAAACTTAGCAAGATTTTAGATGAATGCATCACCTATATCAATGAAGTTTTCTATCCTAGACTATTGCTCTTTAGTTATCCTAAATGAAGGGGGAATGAAATGTTTCCACATGCATGTTTTTAATTCAGAAAATGTAGTGATGCATGATTTTCTCCCCTTTTTCACTCTATATTGCCTCTCTTGCCACCACTCACATGCACGTCCTACAAACCTAGAAGTAACATGTCTAAGAATATCAAATTGACTATATTTACTAAACAATGGTTGCACCAATTTCTCTATATCCCACATCCAATCTCTAAATGATATTGGTCCTACATCTTCCCCAAAGAATGGAATGTCACTATGAATAGTATGATGCAACTCATTACTACTATGCCTACCTAAATGCACACTATTATGTGTACCTAAATGCACATTGTTATAAGGAGAAAAACTCATTTTCAAAAGCTTTTGGAAACACTTTTATCCAAACAATTTTTCACAAAGTGACTTGAAGAATTTCTAAAGAGAGAATGGAGTTAAAATGGTCTAGAAATACTCCCAGGAAAGGGAGATGAGTCTTTTGGACAAGCTTAGAAACCAAGCCTTTCCTAGCCAGAGATCTCCAAACAACTTTCACAAAATTTCTCAATGAAAATTCTAAACAAAACAGATTGGGTGAAAAACAATTTTCAAAGTGTGTAGACTAAATAAAACCTAAAGACCAAAAGAAGGTCAACTAGGTGTTAAACACATGGCACCTAGATATCACAATGACCTAAAATATAAAGGCAAACATACAATTCACACAAAACAAAACCTGGACATTTAAAACATAAAGACTGAAAACATAAATTGACGACAAAATTAAATCCTCAGTGAAGATGCAAGTGGCGTTTGGAACCCTTTGAATCTCACACTACACGATTAAACTATTACAAACCTTGCTAAGGATGAGATTGCTCTAAAGCATTTTCCCACCTAAGCCAAATGAAACAAAAACAACAAACTGAAAAAGGAAAATACACAAAGTCCATGATATTACAAAAACAACACAAAAAAATAAAAGTGGCTTGGGCTAGATTATGCTTCTTGCTATTCTCCCTCTCGGTCCAGTCCCCAAAAATGGTATCCCTCAAGTGTTTTCACTCCCTATTTAAAGATCCCAGCTCACTCCACAATTCCTCTCGGCAGTTTGCTCTCATATAGAATTACTCACAACTCCACCTTGAAGAAGAGGCTTCACCTACAAGGCTGCCAAAAACAGTGAGATTGGAGAATCCAAAACAGAACAAAAGCAAGGCAAGCTGCGTGAGAGTAAAAATCAGAAAAACAATAAAAGCTCAAATTTGAGGCAAGGACAACATCAAGTGATGGATTTAATAGACAAACTCAAAGGATAGCCAATAAAGACATGCAAGAAAACAAGCTAAGAAATAAAGTTGGCACACAAAAGGAACCTAAGGAAGGTATCTAGAATATGATTAACAAAACCAAAATCAAACAAGACTCAAAAACAAGTTGAATCAAGAGCATATGCAAACGACATTGAAAAAGCAGTAGTCATTCTGTGAATTGTGCAAGACAACTTGTATTTTGCTGAAAAATGTTTTCAAATTCAATCAAGACTTTTTTCATTTTCTTTTTTAGATGTGTTTATCTTTCTCATCATATTATTTTTCTTTTCACTGATTTCTTTCTCTTTTTCTTTTCAGCTCTCAGACTTGAATAACAGCTCACACAAAGGTCAATTTTCTACCACCAAATCAATAAACAAATGAATATGACAGATTGCAAAGATCCAACTCAAAAACAATGATGAAAAGACATACAGGACAAGTAGAAAAGACTCGGCCAGTACAAAATAAATATCAATATGCAGCAGACTTGAATCAAACCTGAACATAGATCACAAAATGTGTAGCATTTTAATTCATTTGGCAATTTCAAAATCTGAACATGTGTGATCAAAGAAAGTAGCAGCAGGCAATCAAAGCAAGAGCACCAGAATTGTGGAGGCAAGCAATGAATCAAGTCACAACAGAGGCACTCCAGAGTAAATGAAAGCTTGATACCACTACTGCATTCAATTGGACCAGATAGAAAGCTGAAATAGTTTTAATGTCAATAATCTAATAAACCATAATGCTTCCAAAACAAAAGCAAGTGAACAAGTTGAGGTACCAAATTGTGGTAGACCACAACAGCAGTAAATACGATTGAACGAGTACAAGCTTCACGGTCCAATCAGAAACTACAGGCTTGAATCAACTGCAATGGTACAAGACTCACAAGACTATGCTAAGCACAGAAAACCAGAAAATGTGACTTAGCTTTGAAATAATTGGCCAAAACAAATTGAATATAGTAACTCAAACTGACAAACTTCTCAAACCAATGAGCATAGTGAATTGAAACAGGTGCAATCTTTAAAACTATTTTTTTAAAAAAAAATTAGAACAGCTAAGTGAATGTTGTTTCAAACCCAAGTACATATATCAGATTGAGTTTCCACGTCAACATTTCAGATAACCAGAATCAAGCAACTCGGTGGATACATTTCCAAATAGATTTGGCTAACAAATGGAGTTTCAACACAAGAATAAATGTAATCAAGGCAGCAAAGACTCAACAAAAGCACAAAACACAATTGGAAACAATAAGCATTGGACTGAAGCAAACAAGGCAGCAAAAATTCAGCCTATGTATGGACCAAAACTAACGAAATTTCCAGACAAACAATCTGGACAGAGCTGGATGTATTATCAAAACATTGGAAACATCATAGTTTGGATATCACAATCATTGGCAACCACATGAATGGCAGAAACAACACAAGAGCCAAATAGAACGTGAATTCAATTGGACAAACAAAGCAAATATAGCACGAATAAAATAGGACATAGTGAAAAAAAAGGAGGCATTGCGTAGGAGAGCCAATGAACTAATAACACTCAAAATCATATACAATTACAGAAACTAAACACTAAAAAACAAAACAGCGACTGAAGCAGATGCTTAAGCATTGAATAAAACACAAATCAGGCACAACGTTTATTGAATTCATGACATACAAAGCAACTAACATTAACCTAAGACAAAAACTGAGATCAGAAAAGTCAAAACTAAGTAAGAAAATGAAAGTAAACCTAATTGACATGCATTGAGCGACAAAATCAGAGAGCTAAGACAGTTCATCACAGGATTGATTCAGGAAACTCAGAACAAGAACAATGAATCAATTTCAACGAGAAAAAAACGCAACAATAGCACAAATTAAAACTTAGAAAACTAAACACAATCAGAGTATGAACAAGACGAAATCAAACATCTAAGAAGAACAGCAGAGATGAATGAAGAATACACATCTTTGAAGACCTCCGAGAACCGATTGGCTTTGAATACCACTTGATGAGGCTGCTCCGTCGCGGGAGTCGTCGAAAAGTCTCTCCAATCGGTGTTCTACCGATTGAAACTCGCGAAATGCGAGGTAAACGCAACGGAATACTTCGATATGGTGCTTAACACTCAAATCTCTCTGGTTTCTCACTGGTTTGGTAAACCCGACAAGGTGAAAACCTAATCTAGAGTTTAGGGTTTGGGGTTTAAGCGAAGATGAAGGGGGAAGAAAACTCAACCACTATCATTCATCCAAGCTGAATTTACAAGGAAAGGCCTACCTATTTATAGAGAGAAGATAGGCAGCCAAGAAAGCAAACAGAAAGGAAACGTGAATAGGCAGCCTTAGCATCTAAGGGTGAGGAACGCATGTGGAGAGAAGCAAAACCCTAGCAATGTTATGAACCATAGTTGCGTTGCCTGAGTGAAAATGAAGAAAGTTGAACGCGTGAGGTTGAAACCCTTGTAGAGAAGGTGCATGAGAGGAATTGGACTTGGTGGATGTTGAACAAAGTGATGAAATGTGCTGCTGGTGTTTGACGGATATTAGGCTGCTAGTTGCAGGCCCAATATGTAAGGAAGCTCCTTCACGATAGCTGAACGTCGCGTCCCTTGATCAATTCCACACACCATCACACGTTGCAACAAACTCTCACGCACCATCCACGTTGCAATTGGACTTAGGCCCAATAAAGAGAAAGACGCATGATGCCTTGAATAATATGGCTCAGCTGCCGATTTATTTGATGGCCCAATCAGCTAAAGCATGTGTTGCAGCACACCACATCTCCATATAATGCACTCCTTGATTCTAGATCATAACCTTTGAAATTGGGCTGCAATTAACAAAACAAGCCTAATTAGAACAACCATTTAATTAAAAATAAAAGAAATTAAAAGAAATGGACCTAGCCAATAGCCCAAGCTATGAACCTTGTTGGGGTTACATCATAATACATAACATATTAGAATTAGGAACTTGGGAGCGTGATAAGTGAATCACTGGGAGATGACATAATGCAACAGAACAAAAGCACAAGAGACGATGAATCACCACGAATCACGTTTTTGAGAGCTACAAGAGACAACAAAAAACACAAGAGAGGGTCAAACATAGCAGAAAAAAAAAGCAAAAACAATCAAAAATCTCAACAAAAGGCAAAACAATGACCCAAATTGTAAGAAAATAGTATAGAAAATGAAAAAAAAAGAGGAACGCGTTTTCAACTTACCCCTTGAGAGAAATGGCGGTGTGACGGTGGCAGGAAATGGGGAAAAATGCGCTGTAGAGACTCGCCATAGCAATGGCCACAGAGGCATTTGTAGGGTGGTGGCACCGTGGTGGTTTGTCGTTTTCGAGAGAGAGAGAGAGAAAGAGAGAGAGAGAGAGAGAGAGAGAGAGAGAGAAGAGAGAGAATGGAGGGTGCAAGCACGGTGAAGAAGAGGAACAGTGAAATGGGTTCGCGATTTTGAACCCTAATTAAAGGATATGGCCTTGGTTCTATTTTTAACCGAGGGATAAAAGGTTTTTGGCACCGGTTTTCCTGACACCCGAGGCCAAACATCAAACGCCTAATGGCATTTTAGAAATTTTAGCCAAGATTTTGGCTTCGGGTCTTTGAAACTGAAGTACATTAGGCCCTTTTCCACTAGTTTTTTATGAACTGAAACATAAAACTTCTTTTGACTTCGGGTGAATAGTGAACCGAGACATAAAAATTTGCAGAAATTACAAAAATGTCACCGCGTCATTATATGCTTATGTTCTTGATTAAGACAAATTAATAACACAATTTTACACTAGTAAATTAATTAATTTCTAAAGGACATAAAAGTTTAATTATGGAGTTAGATTAGAGTGATAGGACATAGAAAAGAAATAGGAATATCATTAGCATATATATATATATATATATATATATATATATATATATATATATATATATATAAAAAAAAGTAATTAAGGCTTATACGTGTAATGCAACAAAGGAAGAGAAATTTTGTTAAAGTATATTTAGGAGTCTACAATCCACGTAGAACTCAAATGATGCAATTCTAGGGTTAATATGTAATATATTATTAATTCTCTCAAATTTCCAGAACTTCTTAATAAGCCTTTTGAATTGAAAAACTAAAATTTAATAATTATATTTTGAAATTAAAAATCTACTCCACCTGAAAGTTTGAATGGCATAAGCATTGTGATTAAGGACCCAATGACATTCAAAAGAAGAATTAAAAGGCAACATGTATTCATGAATGGAAATTCCTTCTAGTTCTTAGGAATAGTTGTTCGACCTATACACAGTGTTCATAATATGTTGCTGGCTAGTTTTGGTCAAGCGTGATTTTCGTAATTTTATGTTCTTAAACAGTTTTAAATACATGTTGTGCTTAGTTTTAGTGATTGGAATAGGTTAAAGACATTTGCATTATATAACTCTCATTTTTAGTTCTTTTAGTCATTTTGTCAAACACTTAGGAGGTAAACAACCACTATCAACATTATCTTATCAAAAACTAATCTATAATGTGTTTCAGTTAGTATAATATCCTAGTTCAGTTGTTTTAGTTTGTTCACTCAAACCACTTTGTTAAACAATAGTCATGCTAAAAGAATAAAGAATGGAAATATATGTTGTTAAAAAAATGAATACAAGTTACCCAAACACAATTTTAACCAATAAATGCAACATTATATAAGCAAAAGCTAGTACTAATAAATCGATAAATGAGATCTTACTTGTTAGGCAAACTAGTAATCAATCAAACATGTTGTTCTAGATCTGAAAAAAGTAATAAATATCATATAAATAAAATAGAATTCGGAAAATAACGTAACTTAGAGAGATATATTGTTTTATCATAAAAAAGGTTAAAATAGACTTCATTGAAGCTTTATCTTTAAAATAATACAGACTTCTTTTATTTTCTTTATCAAACTACATTTAATTGTTTTATAACTTCTAATCCATAATCAATAAATATTTTAACTTATTTGTTGAAAAGGGTGTGAAGGTCACTATCATCACCACACCCCTCAACGCACCTTTCATCATCATAACCATAGCAAAACCCAAAACCAACATTAAATGTAGTGAGCCTAAGATATGCAGATGAGTACCTTCAAATGACTGAATAATATGGTGAAGGGAATCTTGTTGCACAGACCGAGACTTTTCTCAATGAAATTTTCAACAATTGGCCAGATTCCATAAAAGCCCTTGAAACATGTGAGGAAGTGCAAGCCTTTGCAGAAGACCTCCATATAGTTTCAAGATGCATTGATTCTTCGATATAGGCTTGTTTAGATCCGAACTTATTCAGTTGGCCATTGGCTGCACGTAATTGGAAGCAAAATCAAGCAGACAACCATGCATTATGGAATGGAATTTCTACTGATACAAGATCTCCTCAAAGTAATGATTGGTGGTTTTATGATGTGTCTTTGTTAAGCCTACCCTTGTATCAACGATTAATTATAGCAATTGAAGCAAAAGGGATGAAATCTGAGGTTGTTGTTGCATCTCTCATATATTATCTTAGGAGGTTTCTCCCTTTGATGAATAAGCAATCAAGCTTCACTGATACTGGCCATGCTACCATTCCTATTACATCCAAAGCTTCATTATCATCACCACACCCCTCAACGCACCTTACAATGACAAGATGCAGTTGTCGCCTATGTCATGAGCGATGAAAGCACATGCATGACAAAGTTGTCGGAGGAAGTAAGACAATCAGAGTTGAAAAGCTATGAGATGGTTGTTAATAGCTGTTATGAACTTGAGAAGGTTTATGCAGATCATTTAAGAAAGGTTCTTAGAAGAAAATCATGGCATATAGGTCCAATGTTTCTTTTCAATAGGGTTAAAGAAGAAAAGGCACATAGAGGAAATAAGCATGAGTGCCTAAAATGGCTTGACACAAAGAAACCTAACTCAGTTGTTTATGTATGCTTTGGAATACCGCAAAAACGACATATTCTCAACATAAGCACATCGCTACGGGATCGTGAGGCTTTAGGGGAACAATTCATTTGGGTGGTGAGGAAAAGCGTAGAAGACGAAGTTAAATGGATTCCTGATCATAAGAAGATTAGCTAACAACTCATCAAACTACAAACATATTCCCTTTTCTACTCTGTCCTCGCAACATCTAAAACCCCAAGCCCATTAAAATATCGGTGTTAAGCAACATTACCACTGCCACACTAATTATTGTCAACTAATATATTGCTAAATTATTGCAAAAATACAACCTAATAACACTATGCCACATGAGGCTACTACTCACTAAAAAAGCCACCAACTTTACTCCACCAACACTCAAATTCTAATGGTAGTATATTTCCTCATAGTTGTTCAGAAGAACAACATTTGCAAATCATGCTCACATTCCAAAGATAATTCCAAAGACATGTTACCACTTTGAAAGCACAATATTTTCCTTGACACTGACATTAGCAAACAAAACAAAACACCAACACCAAGGCCTAATACTACTATTACAAAGAGGCGAGTCAGCTCGAGCTAGAATGTGAGACACACCAACCTAGCGTTTCCAAATTCCCTTCTCAGCAACTTCAATTCCCTTCACAACATCACCCTCGTTCCACTTCTTACCAAATGCAGATCCCCTTAAATCAAATAAAAGAGCCATGAGTACGAACAAAAACCATAAATTTCTCACATTCGGATGTCAACCAACCTTCAATAACTCCAATTGAACTCCCATGTTGGGGGCGACTGATGACGAGTTTACAACAACCAATAGTGACGACGAGGTTCCAACGCCAATGACTAAAAATGACCTCACAAGGGCAACGAGTAGGGGGCAAGCTTCCAATTTCAATGAGTAAGGATTGTGGTGAGTGACATTTCGAAGAGGAAATGTAGAGTTTGTAAGCAAAGATATGGAGATGAAATGTAGGGTTCATAAGCGAAGAGATGGAGACGATGAGATAGAAATGAGATTCAAGGTTCGTAAGCGAGAGATGGAGACTAAAAAGCACAACGAAGACTCCATATTTTGGAATTGTAATCCAGTAAAATTATTTTATTTTATATCCTTATGTAAATTCAGTAGGTAATGCTTTCAAAAACTTCGCGCCATTACACACAACTTTACATATGGATCTTACATATAAAATATATCAGCAGTTTCATACAAAAAAAAATTCGTAGATAATACCATTTTACTTATGGATAAAAATCCGTAAGTAATACTTATTTTACTTACAAATTCAAATCTGTATATAATAATCGGTAGTTAGATAAAGTTTTCTTGTAGTAAAAGTTGTTATAAACCTAGATGAGTAAACCCTAAAAGTGTCATTTTGAAAAGCTTGGAGAGTAAGCTAGAAATCCTCTCCAATGAGAGGTTGACATGTGGCCATTACATGGGAGAATCCTTTCCACTAATGGAATACCACATGGCCATTACATCTAGCAAATCCTCTCCATTAGGAGGGTGCCACATGGTCATTAGTCCTCTCATGTGGATTGCACTAATGCCTTGTTCATCAAGTTTTAAGACCACTCTAAGACCCTTAGTCAACTCCCTATTTTAGGGCCCCACTTAGTCAACCTTGGGCCTTGACCCAAGTTGACTTAAGTTGACCAACATTCCTAATCTATTTTGACCCATCATATAAGGCCCAAAATGAAATATCCTATACTACTTGGCCCAAACTACAAGGCCAAGAATATTATTTAATTATTTAAAAAGAATCATAGACTTAGATCTTCATATCTTCTTTAGCTTAGCTAAACATTAACTTGGGTCTGCTTAGCTCAGATGAAGCCCAATTATCTTAGATTCTTCTAGTCATTGCTCTTGTAGTTGGTCTCTTAGATAGGAGTTTGCCATCATCCTTCCCTCTTAAGAAGAATTTGGCCTCAAATCTGGAGGGTTTGCCTCATTGTTTGTGCTACCTGTAAAAGGAATCAAGTCACTCACATCGAAAGTAGCATTAACTCCATACTCAGTGGGCAGATCTAATCTATATGCATTATTACTTCATGCCACTGCAACTAGTGAAATGGAAGTCTTGCTCAAATGGAAATAACTACCTGACACTAAGAATAGCTGGGAATATGCAGTTGTAATCAACACTGAATTTCCATACTTTATCCTTGAGGACAAGGTGAAACTTCAAGGACGAGGTATTGATAGGTTTAGTGGTAAAACCTATACTAGGAGAAATAAATAAAAGAGGCCGTTATAACCTCCTGCAATTATAAATTGTAGAACAGACTATTATATATAGTTTGTGTTTAGGTTGGGGGGAGTTTTTTGGAAGTTTAGGAGGAAAGGGTTTGGGAGAGTTAAGGTCCTCTCGAAAAACAGACTATTATATATAGTATGTGTGTGAGATAGAACTGTTGTAATTCCTACCTTATTGGCAGTTTGGATGATTCACAATAAAATCATTAAAGAACCTGTCTTGGTTCCTTTTGTGTAATTCCTGGGTGCTCTTACAATTACAAAATCCAAAATTATTCTATGAAAGTTCTCAAAGCACTCAGAATTAGGATTTAACAGATTTTATGCGTGGGACATGTCTACTGTATCCTGAATATGTAAAATATGCAATTAGGACGCAAAGAAGATGTTAAAAACTAAAATCAAGCATGAAAACCAAAGTTAGCAGTTTTGACAGTATGAAAACAAGTTTAAGACCAAATCTGCCTTACTTGAATGCTAATGCAGAAAATGCACATGCACTGATTGGAACAAGTTTAAAACGATGTTTATGAATGGCAGATGCAAGCTATTTTCAGGAAAGGCATGCAGGACTAAAAATCACAATTAAATCTGAATTTGACAGATTTAGCACATTTCAGGATTTTCAAGAGCTGTGCAATATAGGTTGCTATGCAATGTAGAATGCAAACTAATATGAATGGAGATGTGCAGGTGCAATGGTTCCGACAAGTCTAGAATGATGAGAAAAGATGGACAATGCTCTTTAATTAAGCAACATGCACGCAGAGCTCAAAATCACAAGTTGAACCTAAGGTTGGCAGCAACTAACCTGACACCATTATCAACTAGACTGTGAAATCAGTTGTCCTGCACTACAATACTCTAGCTAAGATGCTAATAATGCAATCATGCTCAATGCAATATGAATTGGTCCGAAGAACATCTAATTAGGCTAGAAGACTAGCAAAACCAAAAATCCCCAATTGGGTGAAGTGCTAAAACAGAACCAATCATTTAGACAGATGCAGAGGAAAAAATTGAAATTACAAGATGAATGCAACTCTGCTAGCAAGTCGAACAAGCAATATGAATGCAAGAATGTAGATTCTATATGCATAACTAAGAATTACTGCCTAGAACCTACACAGCGAAACTAGACTACATAATGCAGAATTGCTTAGCAACTAACGTATGAATGTAAATGTAACTTGAAGTAAAGAAGGTTGTAAAGTTCACAATCATAGCAAGAAGAGTAAAATACAGAAATGAAAATATGAACGATAGAGCTCAAACAGAAAACACTCAGAATGCAATTCCAGAATTAAAGAACTTGTTCTAATTGTTGAATCAAGTTTCACTCTGCTCATGAAGACCTCTTGTTATGTAAGACCCACTTAGGGGTCCTTGAATTTAAAAAAAAAAATCACATATGTGCAGAGTTTTAAAATCTATCCCATCAATCACATTCAAGAAATCAATTCTGAATTAACCATTCAAGATTAGGTGAAGTTGCACAAGCAGAATTAAAAATAAACTCTGAAAACCAATAAACTTTCTTCAGCAAATTAAAGCAAGTGCAAGAAATTAACAGGCAATGACAGAACTCAGTTATAACTATACAAGAATATCAAAGTGTATAGCAGAACTTAAGAATAGAAAATTAAAGTGCAGGAAATTTAAAGAAATGCAGAAAGTAAAGATTGCAAAATTAAAGCATGAAATCAAGAAAGAAGGTGAAGATTTGAATTGTATTAAGTTCCAGAAAAGGAATTGTACAGAGATGTTACACGGAGGAGCTCTCGAGGTTACTTTGCACTCTCAACAGTCCTAAGAACAACCCCTCTGTACAGCAAATCCAAGCTTCCTTCACCGGTTACTTTGCACTCAGTAATGGTGCACTCACGCTGCTAACTCTAATGAACTCTCTACATACAACTCTTCACTCTCGAACACAATTCTACAAAAACTCTACTCAACGAGAAAAACTAGCCTCTCTTTTTGACTAATTACCCCTTTAAAAGCAAGGGAGACTCTCTACTACAGAAAGAAAAGATAAAGGGACTTCCCCCTCTGGTCACAATGAGGCTTCAAAACACGCCATTCCCCCTCTAGCTAACCCAGGTTGCGCGTATGACTTCTCTTGATTTCGACTTTGGGCTTTTGGGTTGATTCCAGCTTGGTCTCAGTTCGACTGGTCGCAGGCCCTCAAGGCAGCTCCATCTGCACAGCACTGGTTCAACTATGGTTCACTTGTGGTGCTCTCCTAGTCCAACATTTAGGTCAATGCCTTGGGTTAGGTCAGACTTTGTCTAAGGAGAAACTAGACCCTTTTTTGGATATATATATATATATATATATATATATATATATATATATATATATATATATATATATATATATATATATTTATATATATATAT
>Ga0214542_1007387_pt1 | contig 19135 bp, 15 predicted proteins | sample CNSS1metaG_FD_160096 | JGI IMG/M metagenome (GOLD analysis project Ga0214542, IMG submission 160096) | Root nodule microbial communities from cowpea collected in UCLA plant growth center, Los Angeles, California, USA - CNSS1 | ecosystem: Host-associated > Plants > Roots > Nodule | place: USA...
ATAATCTAACAATTCTCACTTTTAATTGAGACTGTACTTTGATTAAAAGTGAGGATGCCAACAAATGAATTGAGTCTTTACATTGATTGATTTGTAAATCAACAACAATAATTAATTTAACAATAATGGAGAATTAGGGTTACATAGTTCTTTTTGAAAAAGCTATTTGGAAAAAGATTTGAAAAATGGTTTATTTTTTTTTAATAATTTTGTAAACTTTTTCAGTTAATTTTTAGTATTATTTTATTATTGGTGTCATGCGACGCGAGCGGCTGGACCGACAATGAAAATAAATTCTTTTTTTTAATATTTTATTATATTTATCTTTTTAATCTTTTATAATTTTTCATATTTTTTTAAAGTTATTTAAAAGTGGATGTCGATGTCACTGCGACGTGAGCAACCAGATAAATATTAAAAAGTAAACAAAGAAAGATATTTTTTTATTCTTAGATTGGTATATATTTTTTAGAAAAACAAGAATGAAAGTCTAAAATGGGTGTCATGCAATGCGAGCGGTCGAGCAGACACCAAAGAAATAAGAATTTTTTTTTATGATTTAAACAAAATAATGAAAATTAAAAAAAATAAATCAAAAGAAAAAGAAACTAACATTGACGTACCTTCTGCCTTTTCTTTTTTCTTGTGTCCTTTTATAATATTTTTGTGTTTTTTTCAAGAGAGATAAAAATGAGATGCGTCTGTGTGGGTGTAATGAGAGAGAAAGAGAAAGTATAGATAATCTTCTTCTCTTTTTTTTACTTCCTTTAATATGGTTTTTTTTTTTGAAAGAGAGATGAAAAAATAGGTGTGTATGTGGGAGTGGTGATGGGAAAGAATTAGAGAAGTGTAGAGCATATCTTTTTTCGGTCCTTTTTTATATGAAAGACTATGTATTTATATTCACATATTGCAATCTCAATGCAATCCTAGCCTTAATCGTAATGAAAAATATAAGGAAAGAATTGGTCATGATAGCAGCACATTATGGGGATCAAATCATAGCAAATCACAACACAAAATCAATCAAGATCAGTAATATTGATTCTAATTATATGAAGAGATATTGCTTTTAATTATTAGAATTATATCACTAATTTCTCTATCAGAATAAAGGTGGTAGAAGATATGTTGAGTTGTTGGACTCATGAAAAGGAGTGTGATAACAAAATAGGATCTTCCTTTTTTTTCTTTTTGTCATCTCTCTTTTTTTCTTTTTTTTTCCTCAAATTAAAGTTTGAAAAATCTTCGAAGAAAATTTTGTTTCACATTTTTTTTTATTTTTTTTTATATTTTGTTGAAAATGAATTTATTCACCCCGACGAAATTGGGTGTTGACAACTGCCCCTCTTTGCTTAGATTTTACTAGATAATATGAAAATTTAACTTTTTCATATTATCGTAATAAAAGATAAGTAAAGATAAAAACACTAATTTCGTTCAGGTTTAAAAAGAATACAAATTTGAAGACAAACTTCACCATACCAAGTAGAGGGTCTTGATTTGACACACTAATTCTTTTTTTTTTTTTTGTAAAAAACAAATTACACCAATCCTGAGGAGAGGGTCTAGATCCAAAGGATTCGACGACCATTACCATGTAGAGGGCTAAAATCCTAAAAACATATTCTTGTTGTACTTTGACGTTTTGAAAAAGAGATTAGACCAATCTCGAGGAGATGGTCTATATCCAAAGGATTCGATGACCATTACCATATTGAGGGTCTCGATCCGAAAAGAAAATCTTTTTTTAACTTTGACTTTTTGAAAAAGAGATTAGACCAATCTCGAGGAGAGGGTCTATATCTAAAGATTCGGTGACCATTACCACGTAGAGGGTCCCAATTTGACAAAGAAATCAATGACCATTGTCGCGCACAGGGTCTTGATGTAAAGAGATCAATGACCATTGCCTCACAAAGGGCCTCGACGTGACATAAGAAATCAATGACCATTGCCTCGTAGAAGGTCATAATGTAAAGAGATCGATGACCATTGCCTTGTAGAAGGCCTGGATGTGACATAAGAAATCAATTACCATTGCCTCGCAGAGGGTCTTGATGTAAAGAGATTGATGACCATTGCCTTGGAGAGGGCCTCGACGTGACATAAGAAATCAATGATCATTGTCTCGGAGAGGGTCTTGATGTAAAGAGATCGATGACCATTGCCTCATAGAAGGCCTCGATATGACATAAGTAATCAATTACCATTGCCTCGCAGAAAGTCTTGATGTAAAGAGATCGATGACCATTGCCTCGTAGAGGGCCTCAATGTGACATAAGAAAACAATGATCATTGCCTCGCAGAGGGTTTTGATGTAAAGATATCGATGACCATTGCCTCACAGAGGACCTCAATGTGACATAAGAAATCAATGACCATTGCCTCGCAGAGGGTCTTGATGTAAACATAAGGAAATCAATGACCATTGCTTCGTAGAGGGTCTTGATGTGAACATAAGGAAATCAATGACCATTGTCTTATAGAGGGTCATGATGTAAACATAAAGGAATCAATGACCATTGTCTCGTAGAGGGTCCTGATATATAAAAGGAAAACCTGAATTTTTTCTTGATGTATGGACAAACGTCGCATGAATGCTTAACATTTGTGCGACTTACAAAAAAAATGTCATTGTTGACTTTTTTTTCAAATTTCTTTATTTTTTTTTGGAAATGATTTCAATGATTTTGTGGAGTATGATGGATGACAAGATGTGAATGTGTGTACATTGTATGGTATGATGAAACAAATTGAGAAGACTCTTTTTGTATCTTTCATTTTTCCTTTTTTCATAAATCTAAGAAATGTTGGAGGAGTTATGCATATGCACACATTATGAATCATTGATGATGTTTGACATGCTATGATTTTCTTTTTAAACCAAGATGATGATGCATGCATGAATACGTGGATGCATGGGTGGGACTCATGAGACTCTAATTTGCTTTTGTTTTTCATTTTCCCTTTTTTCATAAACCTAAGAAATGTTGAAGGAGTTATGCATATGCACACGTTATGAATCATTGATGATGTATGACATGCTATGATTTTCTTTTTAAACCTAGACGATGATGCATGTATGGATGTGTGTATGCATGGGTGAAATTTGCTTTATTCAAAAAGATGAATTACTCACGCATGCATGACTTGGTATGATGTATGAATTTTTCTTTTGCATTTTTTTTTGAAAAAAAAATTCGAATTTATACCCATTTCATTGCTATTCCTAATTCATGGAATCATTCTACTATGATTTTTTTTTTTACTTTTCCAAATGATTTCTTTGATCTAATTAGCTACTAATGAATCATTTTTTAACCATTTCTTTTGAAACACTATTTGAATGACATGCATGAAATTGCCAAGGGCTTAAAAAGGCTTGGATGAGGTGATGGAGATTAACTAGGGAGTTGCCCAATTTGAATTGGTCTCAGGGCACAAAATGTTTTTGGGTTTTCCCTATTTATTGATGGTATAAAGAAAATGATGGGGACTTCAAAAATTTGCCCCTAGTTTGAGAGACTAGGATGGTCTTATGGTGCAAAAGCATGTTTGACTTTTCGCAGTTGAGGAGATTAAAAAAATAGGGTCTTAACAAATTGCCCCTAATGTGATCAGAGTCTTTGATATAAATAAATGCCTAAATCAGAATGAACGATGGGAATATATGAATTACAAACAAAGTGACTACCCCAATTTGGGTTTGGGATTGATAAAGATTGACTATTTTAAGGTTGGTCAAGGTTTAGGCTTAGAGCGGAGGATATTATATAAGCAAAAATGGAATTTCATGAAGAATAAATTGAAAGGGGACAACCCAAATTTAACTAGATTGCTTGATTTCCCATGCTGATTTTTTAGCTTTGAAAACATGTCAACCAAACATAAATTGCCCCAATGTTTAAAAGAAAATCTCTGAACAAAGTTTTTCAATCCTTTTTTTTTATAATTTTTTTATAACAAACCGGTTAGCAAATAAAAAATTTCCTCTAAATTAAAACCTTCAAAAGATAACAACCAATCTTTGATTTGTGTGGACTTTATTAGGCTTGTATCGTGGCCAAGGCTAGGGGTATGGATGTAAATGATAGTAAGGCCCAAAAAGTGATGTGGGGGTTGTTTTAAACAAGGATATTTGAATAATGTTTTATTTAGAATTTGTTTGACTTCTTCTTGTTCACCTTTTACTTGCCTTTTTCTTTTGTTTTCTTGATATAACCATAACTTTCCTTTTTTTTGTTTTGATCTTTTCGTATTGGTGAACTACCATTCGGATGAAACAAACATTATGTCAACCCTTAGTGTGAGGGTGACCCTTGTTTAGGGTAATTTGAAAGAAATGTTTTTGGAATGCTCAAAATGGGTATAAAGGATAATTACTTTTGCTTTTTTTTGGATAAAGAAACATAGCCACACATAATTTCAAATCATGTTTATTTTTCTCAACAAAAACTTTAATTTAAAGGAAAATAATTTTGTTCATATGACAGGATGTCCTTTGTTTTGTCCTCTTTTTTTTTTCATTTTTTTCTTATTTTTGCCTAGATTGTCCTTCAAAATTTTTAGTCTAACTGATTTTTCTTCATTTTTTTTTGTCTTCAGAGAATTTATGGTAATCCTTTTTAAGGTATGTGTCCTTTTTATGATAATCCTCCATGGAAATGAAAACAAGGTTTATGGTGGAAGAGAGATGGAAAGGAAGATGGATTTGAGCAATTTCATGTATGCAAGACTATATGATGCTTCAAAAGACATGATAACAAACAAAATTTATTTCTTTATTCAATCCACTGATTTGACCAAAGAATGTTTTATTATTTAGAAATATTCCAAGAAATTGGTGATAAACAAAATGGGAAACAATTTGAATTTATTTTAGTGCATTTTTTTTAAATTATGCATATTCATGTTATGTATTGAAACTATGAACATGGTACCATGGATGACCAAAAAATGGAATGCAATGCATGTTTGTGCCTCGCAGGGCATTTATTCACATGATATGCTAATGAAATGTATGTTTATGGCTAATAATGGTGTGATTGTGATGAATTTATTATTATATATAACGAAAGGTGAGGGTAAAGGATGCAAACAGCCTCCCTTTAGTGCCTTAATTTAAAATAGGTTTGCCGCTTAAAGTTCTAAGGGAAAGTATATGTGCTCACAAGGATAGTTCCTTAATACCTAAATATCAAGTTCACTAGAGCTATGGCCCACTTCATGGCATTTCCCACAACAGTTGGTAAACAACAAGAAGTGACAGTACCAATGAAGCAAACAAACTCTAGTTGGGGTTCTCACAATGACCACTTGGAAAGTACATCCACTATGGCACCGCTACACAATCCCCTTTAATTCTAAGCAACTCAGACCCGGGTACAGGGGCTCCACTCATATAATAAACAAAATGTGTGTGTGTGAAGGGAGAATATAATGTATACCCAAACCCACACCTGAAAATTATTCCAAATACCAAAAGAAAGAAGAATATACACATACAATTATTCTAAATATAAAAAGAGATAAATATACACATACCCAAAAAGAAAAAAATGAGAAAGAAAAAATATGAAGAAAAACCACATTAATTTTGCACATCCAAATAAATGGTCTGACTCTCTAGGGTCCCTAGTAGAGTCACCATTTGTCACAATCGACATCGCGACGGGACATCGAACCAAAAATGAAATTTGAAAAAAAAAGTTTTGGAGTCGCCATCATAGTTTATTGTGGAAAACTAAGGAAAAACCAAAAAAAGATAAAACAAGGTTTGCGGAAAACCAGATTTTGGGTCCAAGAGTCGGTTACGCATGGGGAAGGTATTAGCACCCCACATCGTTCATCCTAAGACGATACCGTTAGTTAAATACGCAAAAAGATGTGGTTTTCAAAATATTTAATTTTCCTCAAAAGTAACAATAAAAGGATGTACAAAAGAAACAAAAATAATTTTTTGATTTTTTGGGCCCGACAAGGATTAATCCTCACTCCTACGTATCTCCATTTATAATGGAGAATTAGGGTTACATAGTTCTTTTTGAAAAAGCTATTTGGAAAAAGATTTGAAAAATGGTTTAATTTTTTTTTAATAATTTTGAAAACTTTTTCAGTTAAATTTTTAGTATTATTTTTATTATTAGTGAAAACTTTCTTTTTTAATCTTTTATTATTTTTATCTTTTTAATATGTTATAATTTTTAATATTTTTTAAAGTTATTTAAAAGTGGATGTGGATGTCACTACAACTTGAGCAACCAGATAGATATTAAAAAGTAAATAAAGAAAGCTATTTTTTATTCTTAGATTGGTATATATTTTTTAGAAAAAAAAGAACGAAAGTCTAAAATTTTGTTTCACATTTTTTTATTTTATTTTTTAAAAATAAATTTATTCACCCGGACGAAATTGGGTGTTGACATCTTTCATAGCAGTCAATGCTAGGAGGACTTTGTGAGTAAAGTCATCTTGAATAGGAATGTTAACTTCTCCATTTTCAATCCTTCTAAGATGGTCAACTACTATGTTATGTGCCCCACTTCTGTCTTGAATCTCAATGTCAAACTCTTAGAGCAGTAGCATCCATCTAATCAACCTTGGCTTCGAGTCTGCTTTCTTCATAAGGAATTTTAATGTTGCATGATCAATGTAAACAATTACCTTGGAACCAAGTATATACAGTCTAAATTTGTCCAAGGCAAACACAATAGCTAATAATTCCTTCTCAGTTGTGGTGTAGTTAGCCTACGTTGTGTCCAATGTTCTGGAAGCATAATATATCACATGAGGTAGCTTCCCATCTCTTTGTGCAAGCACCGCTCCTACTGCAAAGTTTGAAGCATCACACATCAACACGAATGGTAATGTCCAGTCAGGTGGCTGGATGATAGGAGTGGTGGTAAGCGCCTTTTCCAATGTATCAAAAGCATCTTTGCACCTCTCTCTCCAAAGTCAAATGGTACATCCTTTTGCAACAAGTTGGAGAGATGGATGGATATCTTGCTGAAGTCCTTGATAAACCTCTTGTAAAATCTTGCATGTCCAAGAAAAGATCGAACCTCTTTCGCAGAAGTGGGGTAAGGTAACTATGAAATAATATCAATTTTAGTAGGATCTACAAATATACCATTTTGGAAATAACGTGTCCTAAAACTATACCTTGTTCCACCATAAAATGACATTTTTCAAAATTTAAAACAAGGTTAGTTTCCTCACATCTTTCCAAGACTTTTGTAAGACTAGACAAGCAATGATCAAAAGATGAACCATATACAGTAAAATCATCCATAAAAACCTCAATACAATGCTCCAACAAATCTATAAAAATACTCATCATACATCGCTGAAATGTCCAAGGAGCATTGCAAAGGCAAAATGGCATCTTTCTATAAGCATAAGTACCGAATGGACAAGTAAAGGTGGTCTTATGTTGATCCTTTGGGCTATACAGATCTGAAAATACCCAGAGAATCCATCAAGAAAATAGTAATGAGACTTACTTGCCAATCTGTCTAACATTTGGTCCATGAATGGTAAGGGAAAGTGGTCTTTCCTGGTGGCCTGATTTAGTCTTCTACAATTAATGCAGACCCTCTAAATATTCTGAATACGAGTAGGAATCAACTCGTTCTTGACCACGGTGATCCCAGATTTCTTGGGGACCACATGTACAGGACTCACCGAAGTGCTATCAAAAATAGGATATATAATACCTGCTTGTAGCAACTTAGTAACTTCCTTCTTCACAACCTCCATCAGCTGAGGATCAATCTCCTCTGAGGCTGCCTTACTGGCTTAACATCCTCCTCCAAGAGTATTCAGTGCATGCAGAAAGAAGGACTAATACTAGGAATATCTGCCAACGTCTAACCTATTGCTCTCTTGTGATCTTTGATAACCTACAATAGTTATTATTCCTGCTCATTAGTAAGCAAGGCAAATATAATAACTGGGAGTTTCCCATCCCTCTCAAGATAAGCATATTTCAAATGAGATGGTAAGGGTTTCAACTCCAAAGTGGGTGGTTGTTCCACAAACGACAATATTTTATTGCCTAAGGTAATTTCAGCCACCTCAGCATCACACTCAACCGCCACATAGGTATCATCTAGTGAAACTACGTCCTCAATATCACCTGTTTTAAAGTTTTCTTTGTTGTCTAAAATTGTGTATGACATATTCGAAAAAGAAAAATCCAAAGAAGAAGAAAAACCAGAGAAAGCGTCTAAAAAACCGAAAGCAAAATTGTTCACTACATCACTTGGTAAATCAATACAAAATAAAGAATGGTCTTCAGTCGGGTGCTTCATGGCTTCCAACACATTGAACTGCACCTTCTCGTCTCCTATGTCCATAGTTAATAATCATGCATGCACATCTATCTTGGTGTGTGTTGTCATCATGAACGGTCTTCCCAAGATAATTGTAGTTGAACTCATTCCTTCACTGTCCTTCATGTCCAAGATGTAGAAATCTGTAGGAAAAATTAACTTGTCCACTTGGACAGGCACATCTTCTAACACATCTGCAGGGTTAACTATGCTACGGTTGACCAGTTGAATGACCATCCATGTAGTCTTAAGAGGTCCAAGATGAAGAGAAGTAAAAACTGACAAAGGCATCACATTTATAGAAGCTCCTAAATCTAACATGGCATTGTCAAACTTAGTACTTCCTATAACACAGGGGACAAAAAACATACTTGGATCCTTGCACTTTTGTGGTATTTCGATAGGTTTCTTAATCAAGCTTGCTACATTTCTTCCCAAGTTCACAATCTCATTATCCCTAACATGCCTTCTATTTGTGCAAAGTTCTTTAAGAAACTTGACATATTTTGGAATTTGCCTCACAACATCCAACAAAGGGATGTTAATCTCTACCTTCTTGAAAGTATTATAGATTTCTTGGTCCAACTCCTTCAACGTCTTATTTTTTGGTTTCAAACGATTTGGATAGGGAGGAAGGGGAAAATAAGATGAAGAAGAATTAGAAGAAGAAGAATTAGAGGATACTAACTTGGAATCATTAGTGGGTGTAGGCATCTTAGATGTACATGGTATTGGTTCGCCTAATCCTCTACTTTTATCAATGGGTGCAAGTTTGATTTCCTTGTCTTCATTCTCTTGGGCTTCCTCAAGTCCTCGTACCTGCTTACCCGATCTTAAAGTAATAACACTTACATTACGCGGGTTGACCATAGTTTGTGCAGGTAGTTGACTTGATCCTTGATTGACTTTAGATTCTAACTTCTCCACCCTTTGAGTTAAGTCAATAATCATCTTTTTTACTTCACCATTCTGCTCAACCAAAATATTCATAAATTTTTCTACCAGCGATGCAACATCTGGTTGAGGTTATATGAGGAAGAACATAGGGTTGCTCGTGTTGCTGATTACCCAATTTCATATTTGGATGATTTTCCAACTTGGATCATACCTATTGGAGGACAAGTCATAATTATTCTGAGATGTTCTATTTCCTTTAAACATGTTGGCAGCAAAAGCTTGAGATGGTTCCTCCACAATAGTTCATGTTAAGCTAGAGCATTCATCAGTATAATGGCTTGTTGAAGTACAAATTCTACACACCTTTGCTATTTTTGGAGTTGAAGTTTTGAACAAGCTTACAATCTCATCAAGCTTCTTTTTTAACCCAGCTATTCTTTCATCCATCTTTTTTTTTTCATTTGCTACATAAGTCTCAACTTCGTGAACTCCCCTTAACGACGTCAGTGAATTTGATCTTGTTTCATATTATTGGCTATCAGTTTCCTTTCGTTCAATCAACTCTCTAGAAGCTTGTGGCAATTGATCCAAAAAAGATCATCCGCTTGCAACATTTGCCCATTGTCTGTCTCACGAACTCATTCCTTCATAAAAATATTGAATATGGTAATGCTCTTGCATTTGATGATGAGGACAAGATGCACAGAGTTTGTTGAATCTTTCCCAATATTCACCAAGGTTTCTCCTTCTGCCTACTTAATTCCGTAAATTTCTCTACGAATAGTAGCCACTGGAGATGTAGGTAAATATTTCTCAAGAAAAAGTCTTTCCATAGTTGCCCAATTAGTGATTCTCAACGAAAGGTAGTACCACCAATCTTATGCCGCTCCTTGAAGAGTAAAAGGAAAAGTTCTCATTTTAAGGGTTTCTAGCGCGGTCGTGGGAGATCTAAAGTTTTCACAGATCATATGGAATTACCTCAAGTGTTTGTGTGGATTCTCTCCTAATAACCCATGAAATTGTGGCAAGGCCTTTAGTAGGTCAGTCTTGAGCTCACACTACCCTTCTGGATAATGGATGTTGTTGTTGATGATGGGATTGTTTGATGTGGCCAACTGTCTGACGGCTCTCTCCTCCATTATGTTTGGATTTGGATATGATGAAAGATCAAAAGATATATTTGTGAATGGAGGGAAGGAAGGTATTGTTTCTACAATAACTTCAGATGTAGAAGGTGTTCTCTCAATAGAACACCCGAATTCAAGTCTTCTACATGCTTCGTGCAAGTTCCGTTCAAGTTCCAGATCAAATTGATAGATTTTACCCGGGTTGGCTCGGGTCAGCACTACGCAGTCTGAAGACGTTCCTTTCATTTTTTATTTTTTTTCTTGTTAGTGTTTTGTAAAAAGATTTCAAGAAAGAAAGAATTTAAGATGTTGGATTCACTTCAGGTGCGTCACAGTGGACAACTTAAATACCAAGTCTTTCCAAGCCAGAGTTTTCCCAACTAATCTCAAACTATTTCTAAGGAGAAATTCTTAATCAAAACAAAAACAGAAATTTTGCTAGAAATATTGAAAACAACTAAAGACTACAAAAAAAAACTCAAACTCTATTAAACGTAACTGCGTTAAAAAATAAAATAAAATAAAGTTAAATAAATGAATAAGAATCAAAATAAAGAAAATACTAATTGTACTTCCCGACAACGACACCAAATTTGATAACGTTGTCGTTAAGCGATCAAATTACCACTACTTAACTATAGCAACTTCAATATTGCTAAGTTAGTAGTGAATAAACTAGATAGTTAAGATAACCCTGAGTTGTCTCTCAATAAATACGAAATTGATTTCAAATATTTGATTCTTATAAAAATGCAATTAAAACTAGTAACTATTAAAATATAGGGCTTTGATGTGCAAAGAATGAATGTCACACAAATAAAAGATTGTAAACACAGTAATAGTAAATAGGTCAATTCCACTGCTTTTTCAAAATAGGATTCTTCATCAGTTATCTAGATATTATTGTTAAATTAATTATTGTTGTTGATTTACAAATTAATCAATGTAAAGTCTCAATTCATTTTTTGGCATTCTCACTTTTAATCAAAGTACAATCTCAATTAAAAGTGAGAATTTTTAGATTATCCATAGTAAATTCAATCAAAGTACAATCTCAATTAAATTTTACTATGCCTAATCATGTCTATTCCTTTGTTTCCTCACAAAATAGAAAACTTAATTAATCAAAGTAAAGTCTTGACTAATTTTAGTTAAAGTGATTACCTTTAATCAAAGTACAGTCTCAATTATTGGTAAAAACTTATTTAATCAAATCAAAGTTTCTAAATAAAATCAAAGTAAAGTCTCAATTGAATTTAAAAACCATTTAACTCATATGATTAGCATGCGTGTAGGTTAAAAATCATTATTTCCTATTCAATTAAGAAGCAAAGGACATAGATAAACATAAACCACAACAATAATCAAAAGAACAAATACATAAATTCATCTAACCTTAGAATCCAATTAAGAAATTAGAGTGGAATCAACTTTAAAAGCTTAACCCTTCATGGATTGGATGGAATACATGATAAATGATAAAGATGAATGAGAGAAAAATAAAAGGCATGGAAGAACGAGAGATGTGGTGGATGGTAGTAGCTGCCAAAACCAGAGAGTTGCTAAGTGTCCTTCTTTTGCTCCCTTGGATTTCTTTATATAGGCTTCAATTGGACTTGGACTTTATCTGTTCGGTTGTTGAAATCTTTTATCTTTATTTAACCATTTTTGCAATATTGACCAAAATTTGACCAAAGTTGACTGCTCCATTGACCATTTGACCTGTTTGACCAGTTGACTGCCCTATGAAAAGCTAACACGTGGTGTAGAGACTCTCTCTACAGAATTAGGGTTTCCTAAGTGTTTCTCCCATGGTTGACGGCTGTTGCTGCCGGTTCTAGCTCGTTCATGGTCACGTTGCTGCTGGTTCATGATTTTTGCTATTTTTCGCGAGTTGCTACTTCGTGGTTTATACCGGCGTGAATGAATATTGCAGGTGCGTGGAGGCTCGAATAGATGCGGCTGCCGACGACATGAGGTTATTGCGTTTACGTTGCACTCAAGGTGGATCTGTTCAGAGGCTTGACAATGATGTTTTTCGTGGCCGCGCTGCTGCTGGTTTTCGTGAGCGTGATGGTGGTCTGTAACGCAGGTTCGAACTAGTGCAGGTACACCAATGGTGGTGGGGTTGTTTGCTTTCACAACAATGATGGTGGATGCGCGAAGGTTGTTGCCATTGTTATTGAACTACATGAGGAGAAATACGTTGCAGGTTCATGAACAGTTGTGGAGGCGCTGTTTTGCATCACAAATCTTGGTTTCTCTCATGATGAAAGAGAAAATGGAGGTTGGTAGTGGCTTCGTGAGTGCAGATCAATGGTGCGTGAGAATCTTCTCACCTCCTCCGACATGGTTGCAAATGCGTGGACGAACAAGTGCGGTGGTTGTAGTGGCTGAAGCTCTGTAGGTGCGGAAGCAACATGAAAATGGAGGCTAGGGTTTCATGTGTGAGATGGAGGAAGATGATGACGTGGCATTGTATGGTTGGCCAATTTAGTGAATGAAGGATCATGACACGTGTCATCATGTGGTTGGTCAGATTAATTAGTGGAGGATTGCCACATGGCATGATCTGGTTGAGTTGAGTTTAAGTGGTAGGAGGGGTGCAACTTAGTAGAAACTAGGGGTACATAATATGTTTTTAGGTGGGCACTTGAAGGAGGAGTGTGTAAATAAAAACTAGGGGTGCATTTAACTCATGATTATTTTTTCTAGAATTTGCTGATTTTGGACTTATTTTGTAACTTTGAATATTTCAAATCCACACTTTTAATGACCCAAATTAAATTTCAGTTGCATCAACAAACGTTAAAATATTCAAGAATATTTTATGCAACTAAAATCAATTTTTACGCCATTTTTAACTTATGTACTCAATAAAATCCAATAATCACAAATCCAGATTAAATCAATCTTTTAAGCACTAAAATTCAATTAAATCCTCAGATTAAATATTAAATGAGGGCAAAAATTTGAACTCATCAGTACTATTGTTATATCTCAAACAAAGTATAGATTGTATATATTGGCCAACAGTTGATGGATGAATTCGAAATCTATTGACACATCTATAGATCCCAATACCAAACTCTTACCTATTCATAGGGGAGCCTTTATCAAATCTTAAGAATTACAAAAGATTAGTTGAAAAATTGAAACATCTTACTGTTGTTAGCACAAGTGACCTTAGTGCATGGATTTGATGAAACAAATGCATAAGACCATGTGTGATTAATGAAGAGTTGATGAGATTCATTAATGATCAAACTTAGGGTCTGTTAAATCTATAATTAACATGGAGATTAAGAAGCTTGATGTTTGGATTCTATTCGTAAATTGTTTGACATTGTACAAATGTTTTTTGTCTTATGTTTGTCTTTTCAATCTATTTTAACAAGTTAAAAAACATGCTATATATAGTTTTGGTATGAATGTATTCAATCAGTTGACTTATTTCACTTAAGTCAAGTGAAATCAACATATTTTACAAACAAATCAACTTGTTGAATTCACTTATGACCAAGCTATATTAGCTAAATTTTCATAGCGTGGAGTAACACTTGAGATTTCTGAGCGCAAAAATAGTGAAACAAATTTGAAAAAAAAAATCTCTCTCTCTAAATTACATAGTGTGTAACTTGTGATTGAAGATTTTTGGATCTTGGAGCAAAGTCTTGCTTGTGTTGAAGCATTGATGAATGCATTTTGGTTTGGCTAGGAGAGCCACCACTCAAGTTTGGTTGTTCTTGTACTTTTAAGTGTTTCCTTGTGTAATTATAGCTCTACTAGTGGGATCTCGTAGTGTAGGGGTTAAATTTCTTATGGGATCCAAAAATCTTGATATAGTACATGATCAGACTCAGGTTGTTCAGATAAACTAGATGTAGCTCAAATATTAAGTGAACCAGTATAAAAATAAATGTATGATCCTCTCTCCCTTATCTTGTTCTTCATTTAAATCTTAAGAAAACTCATTAAATCAATATTTGTAAGGTGTGTGTGAGTGTCTTTTAACGTAATCTAGTGGTATAACTAAGTTGGATATATTGATTGGAATAAATCTTGTATGATAAAGCATGTTGCTTAAGTGAGTTTGATGTTTTTTGTGTTTTTTTGAATTTCCCAGAATATCAGTTGGTTGATTTTATATTTCAATTTGTTGAATCATAGTGCATGAAAAAATTAATATATTGTTTCTATTTTCAATCGATTGAAATGTATGGTCCTACAATAATAAAATTATGATTTGTTGGTTAATTGAATTCAAACTGAAAGGGCTTTTACTAGTTTTAATTGACCTTAATTTTTAGTACTCAGTCAATTCACACCCCATGGTTCTTAGCTAAGAAAGACATTTTTAACCTACAATTGTTACGTATCATGACATTTCCTTTGCAATTAGTGTGGTGAGTCAATTTTGCAATTTCTTATATGTGGATCAATGGAATGCAATCATTTGTATATTAAATTACATTAAAGGATCTCCTAGAAAATGTTTGTTATATGGTCAAAATAATCATACTAAAGTTGTTTGTTATTGAGATGTTGATTTAATAGGATCTCCTTTTGATGGAAGATCCACTTTTGGATATTGTGTCTCCATTGATAATAACTTGATCTCTTGGAAGAGCAAGAAAAAAATGTTGTGGCAAGATCCAATGTAGAATTACAATATAGAGTTATGACCTCAACCACTTATGAACTTGTTTGTCTTAAACAATTACTTAAAGAGTTACAATTTGGAGATGTCATTCAAATAACACTTATATATGATAATCAAGTTGTTCTTTATATTAACTTTAATCTTGTCTTTCATGAAAGAACCAAATACATTAGCATTGACTACCATTTTTGTTATGATTTATTCACACTAACATGAAGGGAAGTATAAGATATTATATTATTAAGATATAATTAAATATTATTATTTATAATATTATGTTTATTTGGGCTTAGCCAATATTTTTATATGATTCTTCAATATAACTACATTAGCCTATTTATATATTCTACACAATAGAATAGGTATTTTTACAAACTTCATGGGTGGTCGAATCCTTACTCCTCCAACAATTGGATAACATGTATAATAATGGTTGACTTTTATTTTAGTTAAAAAAAAACCGAAACTATGTAATTATAGTTCAGATAACTTTTAGAATTGTAAAACTATGCAATCATATTTTTTATTGTAAAAAGGAACCATTTTTACTTATTTTACCTTATCTTGAGTTTTTCAATGTGCAAAACGCCGTAATCAATCATTTTTTTCCGTGCCAGTGGTTTTTTTATCAATCATAGAGAATCTTTACTTATATATGATAAACTTAAAAGTTTCCATCACATTAAAGTAACTTAAAAGTTTAACTGCAAAACAAAATGCCATTTATTTATAATATGTAAGGCCCACTTATTTTTTGCCCTAATGTTTAAGGGTCTACCCTAATCGGTTGGGCCTAAGGTTGGCTCATAGGGTGCCCAAAACCCCTAAACGAGCCCTAACCCTTTCATTTTGCCCATTTTTCAGAAAACTCTCTTCCTCCTCCTTCTTAGAGCTGCAACAACAAACTCTACTAGGGTTTGGCCCTATTCTTGGTCAATATAGCTCAAACCCATTTCTCTTCCACGTAAGTTGGTTCGCAACTCATACTTCCTCTGGTTTGATATTTTGTGGTTCCAGTTAGGATTCACCTTAGTAACCTCGTGTTCAATCTGTACCAATGTTTTCAGCTCACGAATCTGCTACTAGAAAACTTAGCAAGATTTTGGATGAAAGCATCCCCTATGTCAATGAAGTTTTCTATCCTAGCTTGTTGCTCTTTAGTGATCCTAAATGAAGGGGGAATGAAATGTTTCCACATGCATGCTTTTAATTTAGAAAATGTGTTAATGCATGATTTTCTCCCCTTTTTCACTCTATATTGCCTCTCTTGCCACTACTTAGATGCACGTCCTATAAACCTAGAAGTAACATGCCTAAGAATGTCAAATTGACTATATGTACTAAACAATGGTTGCACCAATTTTTCGGTATCCCACATCCAATCTCTAAATGATATTGGTCCTATATTCTCCCCAAAGAATGGAATGTCACTATGAAATGTATGATGCAACTCATGACTACCATGCTTATGCAACCTAGGACTATAAGTAGAATATGTACTCATGGTGATTGAATGAACTTATGCAACTTGAAAAAAGTGTGGTAGAGGAAATCAATCACAAGTGGACTTCCAGGTTAGGCGAGGTGAGTCTTTAAGACTTCTTAAATACCAAGGCCAATCCTTGCCAAGATATACTTGTAAAAGGTTTCAAAGATCATATAATTGTCTAAGTCCTAGGTAGATAGAATCACTTGAGGCACTAAGCACAAAACAAGCAAACAAGACTCAAAGAAATTTAACACTAAAAACGGACCCCTAAATGGCAAAAGATTAGAGACTTTGGTCTCACACTTAAGCCTCTATGCAACGTGAAAACATGAATATAGCTATGCGGCCTAAAGTAAGGTGAGAAAGCACTTAGAACTTTCAACACACTTACTACTAAAACGCTCACTATATAGTATCATCAAAAGGTTCTACTTAGGAGATGGGATTGAACACCTTGTGGTTCCCCAAGAGACCTAAGTAGGCCAAGCTTACAACTTTAGAAAGCAATAAAGTTGGTGCACTAAGAATGGCAAAGAAAGAGCAATCCCGAGAACACCAAAAATTTAGTGAAGTTTGGGAGGAAAATTAGGTAACTTAGGATGCTCCAAAAATGCCAAAATAAGTAACCAAATTGAAGAGAAAGATGGAAACTATTAAGATGAAACAATTACAAGCCACAATGGCCAATCAAAAGTCTTCAAAATGATGATTCAATGAGCTCCTTTGACCACTAGTAAAGAAAACCTTAGTTGATGGCTTATGTGCACACTCCAATTTGAACAACTTTGGGGTACTTTGCGCACTATAATTGAAGTACCAAATGGCCAAGAACAGTAACAAAAATTGCACTAAAAATAGTAACAAGAAACAAGAAAAAAACTATGCCAAAACACAAATGTTAGCACTCAAATACTCTTTAAGAAAATTGGCTCAAATCTTGCATATATATGTAGGGTGAGAAGTAATTGGCAAATGAAAGCACAATGCTAAAGGATTACTTCACATCCACCACCTAAGATGCTACCACTAGCTAAGAAATTAAGCTAGAATTCAAAGCACACTCAAACCAAAACCAAAATTCTTGAGACTTAACATTTGTATGGCAATACACAAAGATGAAAGCAAGAAAAGCAAATCAAAAATGCTAAACCAAAGAGAGTAGTAATGAAACAAGACTGAAATGAATATGGAATAATAGACAAACAAGAAATTAAGGCTTGAAATGAAAGGAAGCACAACAAAAGGAACCTAGAAAGGTAGTAGAATAGAGTAGAAAATAGAAAAACAGAAACGACAGTGCTTGTTTTTTATGCTTATAGTGTTCAATGCAACTTGTGCCAATTTTGAGGGAATTAATCCACTCCAAATGAAGGCAATTGAAGGCAATTTAGAACACACACTTAAGCAAACAATTATAGAAACAATCAGCACTTAAAATCGGATCCAAAGCACACCACAATGCACTACAATAGCAAAAACCCGAGACCTCTGTCCAGAAAAACGTGAAAATTGGCCTCCTCTTCACCGATTTTTTATTTTTTTTGTACTCAATGGATTTGAGTGATTCTTTTTGTGTTATTTTAGTCTATGTCTTATATTGAAGAGGCAAAAATTAGAAAAATATTTGGAGCACTGAGGCACTCGTGATAAATTGCAAACAGTTGGTGTGCGTGCAGTGATTTTGAAAACAGAAACTAGAGCAAAGTGCTCACTGAATTTATGTGAGATGTTCTATGAAATTCAATAAGAATGAGCTTGATTATGATCTAGAACCAAGCATGAACATAGAAGAACATCTTTAGACACTCAAATGGACAATCCAATCAGTGTAAATGGATTAAAACTGGACAGAACATGAACTACTCATCCGCACGCATCACATATGTTGATGTTCATTGCATTTTTCGTTGTGAGATGAAGTTCATGATTCTAAGCAATTTGTACAAGCAAATAATCGATGAAAAATGTGTATAACAACTCAAAATAGTAGTAAACAAACTGGAAATGACAAAACAGTAGGAAGAAATGGAAATTAAAATGAATGCACCGAACAAAAATGAAAAAAACTCAAGGAAAAGCAATAAAAGATGGCTGGAAAATTGAAAGAACTTAAGAACACTTGTACACCATTGAATGAAGGAGTACTACAATTTGAATCACTAGAGATTCATGTAACCTCAATCTCAATCGGTAGAAATGACAAGAACACCATAGAAATGGACAAAAACAGCAACAAAATGGAAGAACAAGGGAAATACAACACGGAAATGAAGAGACAAGCCAAGAATCATGAAACCTTACTCAACAATGGTGGATTGCCGAAGTTGAGTGGCTCTTGATACCAAAATGGTGGAGCTCTTGGTGCGGAATGGATGAAAGCTCCATGAAGTAGACGTGATCCATGGAAGGGAGTAAAAGCAAGTGTTTAAGGCTCTTGCTAAGCATTGATTTGGACTAAGGTGTTTGAAGGTTTAGCTTAAGAGAAAGCTAAGGGAGGGTGGCTAGAGGAGATGATTCAATCCTCTAGCAAAGGAGACTCTCAAATGCAATAGGGTGGAGTACTCTCAACACTATGCTTCTATTGCAAAATTCAAGAGTGTCTACAAATGAGTGAAATTTTGGC
>Ga0214542_1007389_pt1 | contig 19133 bp, 10 predicted proteins | sample CNSS1metaG_FD_160096 | JGI IMG/M metagenome (GOLD analysis project Ga0214542, IMG submission 160096) | Root nodule microbial communities from cowpea collected in UCLA plant growth center, Los Angeles, California, USA - CNSS1 | ecosystem: Host-associated > Plants > Roots > Nodule | place: USA...
ACTAACTATATATATATATATATATATATATATATATATATATATATATATATATATATAAATATATATATATATATGATACATATTCATGTGAACAACTATAAAAAACATAAAAACAAAAACATCCATTCAAACAAGTCAAATTCACTTTCAAATAAAAATCATCATTAATTAAAGATAAAAAATATAATAATTGAAGAATCAAACATCGAAAAAGTGACAACACACTAACACACTAAAATGAAAGGTTTACCAAGTTCATAACAAAAAAATGTAGACTCTACTTATTTATTCTGTAGCAATCAAGATAAAGCAAGTAATTGAAAATTTTTATATATTTGAAGATATAAACACATTTATATTCTATGAATATTGTCTATAAAATGTAAGTAAAGAAAAATTACCGCATGCAGAAATAGAATAACTTTGAAATTTTTTCTTGAACCAAAACCGTGATGAAATGAACCATTTCTTCACGGTTTTCAGACATGAGAGAAATTTTTTTTGACATGGATATGCATGAAAGAAATTGCACTTTATGTGGATATAAATGACAGAGAGCATATAAAAAAGTTGTAAAAAGTAAATGAATACAGTGAGAGATGTCATGCATCAAAGCAAAACTATTTTTCTATCAAACTTTCTTCCACTTGACACTATGCTTTATCAAATTTTCTCAAAGAAAAAGGATGCAAAAAAGAAAAATGAAGAAATAAAGAGAAAAAGAAGACTGAAACATATTATGCAAGTACTAATTAATAAGATAAGTTACCTCTTGAAGAAGAACACAAGCGCTACAACTTCTACTTTTCCTTTCTAACGAGGTTAGAAAATTCTTTTTCTTCCTCTAAAGAAATGAGTTAGTTATCTCAAAGGAAAGAAACAAGACATACTCTCTGAAGAAGAAATGAAATGAGTTAGGTCTTTTACAAGGAACGAAACATTAATTGATTTGGAAGAAAACACAAAGCATCGTTGCCATTACTAATACAAATTCCTGGCTTGGGACTACAAGCTTTAGAAACCAATCTCACGTGAATTATTTTTGTTTTATTTATTATTTTTTATATTGCTTATGTGTTAGGAATCCAAGTGTGAGTCTAAGTCCCACATTGGCTAGAAATGAGAAAGTAGAGCACTATATAAGGATAAAGACCCATAAACCCATTGCCTTACCTTGTGTTTGGATGAAGCATTTCAACAATGCTGAGAAACTGAAATGCATTGTATTCAAATTCCCTTCATTTTCTAAATAACTTGTTTGGATAAAGAAATTAAAATATCTTACATTTCAATTTCTTGTTTAAACAAAATAATTGAATTTCTTGTGTGATAAAGTTTTATTTTATCAATATTTATTTTAGGCTTAATTATGTTTTGAGTTCATGATAAATTTGGAAACAGGTCGGTCATGCTTGTCGGGTCAACGAGTCGATCGGGTCATTGGGCCTGCCCGACACATTTGGGTCGTCAGGCCCGCCCGACACATTTGGGTCGTTAGGCCCGCCCGACACCTCTAGGTCGTTTGGCTCACCAAACCCGTATGGGTCACCAGGCTCGCCCGTCTTGCTTGAGCCATCGAACTCACTAACCCGTCTTGGTTATGGGTTGTCAGGTTTGACCAACCTATTTGAGTTGTCAAACCCGCCCTACCCATATGTGTCATCAAGTCATCCCGTCCGTCTGGGTCGTTAGGCCTGTCTGACCCGTTTGGGTCGTTGGGTCTGCCTAACCCGTCTGGGTCGTCGAGCCCGCCTAATCTGTCTGGGTCGTCAGGCCCGCCTGATCCGTCTGGGTCGTCGGGCATGCTCGACCCGTTTGTGTCATCAGGTCGATCTAATCCGTCTGGATCATCTGGCCAGCCTAACCTGTCATGGTTGTCGCGTTTGTCGGGTCTGTTTGGGTTGAGTCCAGAGTGTGAGGTTGAGTGAGAAGAATTTCAAACTCCACATTTTTTTAGGGTATTTGAATTTCTTCTAATTTAACTAATTGAAATACTTTAAAAAAATACATGCCTTTTAAATGCTTTTTAATTTCTCTATCCAAACAAAGCATTTCATTGCAAAGAATTTCAAATTCTCCAAATAAATGAATCACCCACCTAAATTTCCTCATCCAAACACAACATTAAGGTTTTGGGTTAAGAGTGGTCTCAATCCCTTATATGTGGGTTAGGCTCATGCTCATTGGTGTTGTATCTCCCCGGTGATCCTTTCTCGAAAGACCCAACAAGTGGGATTAGAGCCGATGGTTAAAATCGACTCAGACGAGTGCAGTGTGGTCCCCTCACAAAAACAAAAATATTCCCCTCAGGATGAGAATCATACTTTTGAATTGGTGAAGTTGCCTCAAGGTAAAAGACACTGAAAAGGTTTTGCAGCCAAAGGAAAAGAAAATTTTGTTTGAAAAGGTTTTGGAGTCAAAGGAAAAGAAAATTTTGTTTGCAGATTGAGAAAGAGCTTGTATGGGCTTAAACAAGCTCTAAGGCAATGGTATAGAAAATTTGATTCCTTCATGATGGATCACGGGTATGATAAAACTTCTTTTGATCATTATGTTTTTGTAAAGAAATTTCCTAATGAAAAATATATTATTCTCTTGCTCTATATGTTGATGACATGTTGATTGTTGGTCATGATAAAAATGACATTCAAAGTCTTAAAAGAGAGTTGTGAAAGTCCTTTGCAATGAAGGATTTGGGTCCTACAAAACAAATCTTTGGCATGAAAATTGTTCGTGACAGGAAGAATGGAAAATTGTGGTTATCCCAACAAAAATATATTTAAAAGGTATTAGAGAGATTTAATGTGAAAATTCAAAGCCTGTTAGCACTCTACTCGCAGGTCACTTTAAGTTGAGCTCAAAGGATTGTCCTACAAATGAGTATCAGAAAGAAGAAATGTAGAAGATTACATATTCATCTGCAGTTGGTAGCATGATGCATGCCATGGTGTGTACAAGGCCAGACATTGCTCATGTTGTTGGTGTTGTGAGTCATTTCCCTGCTAGTCCTGGAAAAGAGCATTGGCAAGTTGTGAAATGGATACTTAGGTATCTCAAAGGTACTTCTAGAGTTTGTTTATGCTTTGGAAGTGGTAAGCCTGTGTTGAATAGTTACACAGATGCAGACATGGCTGGTGATGTGGATTTTAGAAATCTACCTCTAGCTCTTTGATGACTTTTGCAGGGGGAGCAGTGTCATGGCAAATCAGGTTACAAAAATGAGTTGCTCTATCTTCTATAAAGGCGAAATATATTGTTGTTACATAAGTTGTTAAAGAGCTCTTGTGGATGCAGAAATTCCTACAAGAGTTAGGATTATCACAAGAAAAATATGTTTTATATTGTGATAGTCAAAGTGCAATTCATCTTAGCAAGAACTCAACTTTTCATTCAGGGTCAAAGCAAGTCTGATATCACTGGATACAAGATGCATTAGAGATGAAGTAATTGTCATTAGAGAAAATCCATACTGATGAGAATGGGTAAGATATGATGACAAAGATCTTACCTACAGGAAAATATGTTATATGCAAGGAGAAAGTCAGTTTGGTTGATTATGGCCCCAATTAATTGTTGAGGGGGAGATTTGTCAGGTGGGTCACCAATTTATTGGGTCCACATTGATTTAATTAAGAAAAATAAAAGGAGGTTTTTTTTATGGGCTCCCGACCCATTATGCAATTTAAATATGCAACACTTACAACAAGATTGATATGAGAGAAAAAATAGAGTGAGACAGAGAGAAAGAAGTTATGAGTGCCTCTAGTGAGAAGCCATCAAAGAGAGTGAAGGAGAAGAAAAGAGCAACCAGTTTATCTTGTGCAAGTATGTGTAGAGAAACTACCTTGGAGAAAAGGTTTTATTCCTCTTCTCATATTTTGGGGTTCACTCTATTGTTTATTTAAAGTACACATTGGGGGTTTGTTATCCACCTTGTTGGTAAAGAAAATAATGTTTTATTGATCCTTGGGATCTCGAAGAGAACTTGTGGTGTATTCATCATTAATTTTTATTAGTGAAAGTTTTTACTGGAAAGGTCCAATGAATTTTTCCTCCATATTGAGGTTGTCCCAGGTTAAAAGTTGTGGTGTTTGTTGGTTTTTTCGTTTTCTATTTTATGCATTTTTTTATTTTGCATATTATTTATTTAGAGAAGATTTGATTTGGATTTTGCTTCCGCGCTTGGTTATATGTTATTTTTGACATCTTCCCAACATTACGTTATCATTGAATTTTAAAATTAAGATTTTTTTTTAGAAAATTATTCTTTGACTCTTATCCTTTATTTTATGAACTTAGTGTTCACCATTAATTTTTCTAAAAGAAAAAAAGATAATAATACATTAATCAATAATCAATCCTAAATCATGTCAAAATAAATAAAGGATAATAAAGGATAGAAGTCGACAAATAAGAATTATGGTATCAGTCTTGTTTTTCATCATATCATTTTTTTTTCATTCTTTACTGAATCATTAGTTTACTACTTCTAGGTACCCAGTAAAGTATAAAAAAATTGTATGTTTTAATTTGTTTTAGTTTTTTTTATATATATTTTACTGTTTGTAGAAAAAGTTTATGAACAAATATCTTATATTTTATTTTCTTCTACAATTAATTAATTTATTTTATTTTATTTTTATCTAGCTAATAAATTGAATTTAATTTCTTTCTAATGTTTTAGATTTTCTTTTTAAAAGTCACTACTAAAAGAATTCATATATCTTGTCAATTTTGTTTTGAATTTTTTGTGTGAAATACTTATAAATTGTTATAAAAAAAAATTCAGGAAATTGCTGCAATTTTTCTATAAAATATTTTGTATAAAACACTTTTCGCAACAAATTTCGTAAGAAATACTTGAGAATTTTATAATTTTGTAGAAAATAATTACCCACGAAGGAATTACCTGCTAATTAAAATTCTTAGAAAAAATAGCAGGAAAAGATCTTTTCTTGCAAATTTTTTTAACAAATTTGCAAGAAAATTCTCATATAATATGAGAATTTTTAGTAGTGAGTCATGTAATAGATAAATTCTAATATAATTAAAAATACAATATATATTATAAGACTTTATTTTTAAAATCCTTCAAATATCAAAATTTGCTAACTATGAACATTTTACTAAAAACAATATATGAGTCTTATAGTGTAATTTTTCTAATTTATAATAATATGTCCAAATATAATATTGAAAATAAATATAAATGGATAGAGAGTAAAACTTGTAATTTTTACTATTTTGAAAACATTTAAGTTAAATTTTAAATATGAATTTTCTAAATGTGAAATCATACAACACGATATTTTGTTTTTGTTACATTTTTTATCATCTTTGTATACAAGAGAGTCTGAATGAAATTTATGAATTTGTGATCTTAAAATGATACTCCCTAAAAAAACTAAATATTGAACTGCATCAAAGACCATTTTTGTTTCAAAACTGCAAAAATATTATAACTAGGAAAACTAAAACAAATATATATATATATATATATATATATATATATATATATATATATATATATTATTTTAAGTGTATTTTTAATTAAAAAATAAATTTACTTAATTTTTATGTCTTATTATATGTAACATTTTTTTAATACACGATAATATTATTAAAATTACCTGAGTTAAATATTTTTATTTTAGTTCTTTATATATACAAATTTTGTAACCCTATAGCTATTAATTTGTTGAAGACATAATGACTATATTAAATAACAGTAAAGATGAAATGTAAATAAACATTTTTATAGAGATGAAAATAGTAAAAGTTATAATCCAGTATTAATTTAAAATAAAAAGATTTCATATTAGAAGGATGTATTGAATTATAAAATTTTGTAATGACCGATCTTTAAATGGCAAGTGAATCCTTCTATTAATGAATTTAATTAAGAAGTGTTATGAGAGGAATTTTCATTTGTAACAAATGTTTGTTTTGACCTAAAAAGAAACAGACAAATTTGAAAGGATTTAGATGAGTTTATTAAAAAAAATTCTTTTTTAATTTGAATGGATTTAGATGAGTTTAGATTAACATATCGATAATTTACCCATGTCCATGTACTTCTCTCCAATATTATATTTTGGAGGTGTGCAAGAGAGGATTAAGATCATACTGCATATGATTGTAGACATCATTTCAAATTATGGTTGTTATTATCATAATAAGAGGGTTAACATGGATATTAGCACATTCTAATCATTCTCTTACTAAGCCTAGCCTACTTGGCATAAGCACATTCAAGTAAAAGTCCAAAAATAAAATGGACACTATTGATACAAGTTGAAATGGATCGTAAGCTATCAAATATGATTCAAAATTACATTGTTCAATTCGATTAAGACTCTCAAGTGAACTAGATATACATAAATTAAAAACAATGCACTGTTATTACTGTTCATACAAATGTTTGCATCACAGGTTTTAAAGACGCTCACGTGAATTACTTTTGTTTTATTTATTATTTTTTTATATTTTATGTTACTGTTGAATTTTAAAATTCTGTTTTTCTTTTCTCATTATTTTATTTTCATTCTTTTCTAAATTGCATGTTTTAGTTTTTTTTTATATTTTACTGATTGTAGAGAAAGTTTATGAACAAATATCTTATATTTTATTTTCTTATATAATCAATTAATTTAATTTAAATTATTTTTATCTAGCTGTTAAATTTAATTTAATTTCTTTCTAATGTTGTTGGAAGGTTATTTGGGTCGATGGGAGTATTAATGGTTTTCGTGGATTCCTAGGAGTATTAGGATAGTACAGTTGAAACAGTGTATTTGGTCGATAAGTTATACCTTAACCGGGTATCAACACTAATTTAAACAAATCATTATTATCATACCATGTTCTGAACTGAATTTCTCGGTTTCTCCTAATTTCTACATTTCTTTTTACCAAAATTTAAATTTCACTTTACATATCACTACTCTCCAAAATGCAACATGAAAGAAAAGTTACGAATTAAAAAAAAAATATTTGCTGGCATAATATTTTCCCTAATTTGAATTCTATATATAGGAATTTGAAAGATTTTATTTCATGTCACCTATTACAAGTTCTTCTGTGTTTTAATCTAGATCACAAGATAATCCAACATCTATGTTGAATTAAGAGATTGTTACAAGAATAAAGTATAATTAAGGATTAAAAACACATACAAACACCACATACTTTTTGGTTGATTTAAATTAACCTTTTTTTCTCATGCAACGATGAGGTTTGTAGTAAAAAAAAATTGCAAAAATAATTTAATATTTTATAGTTTGATATATGGCTAATGGACTCGCATACCTATGATAATAATATATTAAATATTTTTAACAATCTCTGAATACATTCGATCTAAATTTAGATTTTTAATCAATGTTACTTCAAAAATTGTAGTAGTGCAAAAAGTTATTGACAAAATATTTTCTCTAAAAAATATTCGAATCTAATTTACTGAATATTAAAGACAATTACAGAAGACCTAATTTAATTTAAAAAATGTACTATATCGTATTTTAATTAAGGAGGTGAATTCAAAACAAATTAATTATATCTTATTCTTTTAATCTCTAAGACGTTTTCTACAAAATACCAAATTTCAAACTTGGACAATATCTATTTTATGATTCTTTAAATGAATTAAACTATGTAGTATAAATAATTTTTAGAAATGACTTTACATATTACTAATAATGGAATTATATGCTTAAACAGTATGTGCAAAAATATATGTGCATCGACACATATCTTTTATAAATGTAATGAGTAAATTTTATAAAAATACAAAAATTAGAATACGTGCAAAAACATAGAATATGTGTATATCTAGATTTGTCTAATTAGTGCATCATTGTCTAATTAATATACAGACATACTCATCTAATGTGTATTGTTAAACTTGTCCAATCATTATGTTGAGAGACTCATTTAATGTGTATCACAAGACTCATCTAATTAGATCATGGATAGTGTAGTCTAATGTATATTAATAGACTCGTCCAATATATATATAAATAGACTTGTTTAATGTATATTGTTACACTCATCTAATTAGTGACAAACTCATATAATATATTTTGTTATACTCATTTATTCAGTGTATTCTTAGACTCGTGTAATCAACGTATGAAATGACTTGTCTAATATTTTTTTTTGAAATTTACGGTAAATATAAAATAATTTTACTTAAACCCTTGTTAAATCAATAAAGAATTTATTAAAAAAGCTTAGAAACATACCTTGAAATATATTTTAAAAATGATTTATTTATATTCGTTTATAAATATTATGGATAACAATAATAAGATATAATCAAGGTGACGCATATGAAATGTAAAAAAATACTTTTTATTACTAAAACAATAGTATTTATAGTAGAAATGAAGGCATTTCTTTGTTTGTGATGTAATTTGTGATGAATAGATAAGATGCTATTAAGTTAAGGTTCAAAAACTATGCATTTCTTCCTCTCTTTTACATTGGAGAAGAAGGAAACAATTTTAATGTGCACATTCAATTATTTACTATAAACAGTTAGATATAAAGACAGTAGTAATTAAATTGCTTCTTTCATTATTGGTTCAGAAAAAACACGGTTTTCAGCAGGTTTGTCCTATACATTCACGTGAATGATGACTAATTTGTTTATAGAAGAATCTGCGCATTCAATTTTTGCTATGACAGAGCACAGACTAATGTTTGGTTGTTTCACAGTTGAGATCATTGGTTGAGAGAAGCGGCAAAAGAAAAGGGTTTTCGATCAAAACAACATTCATTGAAAAACTAAACCTGCTGCGTCATTTCTATGGTTCAGAAAAGAGGCAAAGAAAAACGTTTTTCAAAGAAAACAATGTCCATTGAAAACCTAATCCTGCTGCATCAGAGACCTTAGAAGATATGGCAGAGATCTTTGTTTCTTCTTCTCTACTTTGTTTCTTCTTTCTAAATCAAATTTGTCTTCCTAGATCTTTATTATTCTTTCATGATAAGTTTTCTAAAACATATAATAAAAGTAACGTAAATAGATTAATATGAACGTCTTAATTTTTTGTTTTTGTTTTAAACTGATACAGATTAAATTTGAACGTAAGTATATAAACATCTTATGGATTATATTTTATAATTACTTTAGAATCTAATCAAAAAGCATGGTAAAAAACTAAATCAAAACTAACTATCTTAAGGGTGATCACGGATCAAGATTTAAATGCATACCCAAATTTTTAGATTAAGTTCAAAATTCAAAATAATTTTTTTACAAAATAAATTTAAATTCTATTTTTCAAATATGGTGTCTTCGAAGTCGACTCATTTGAATTCGTCTGAATTTCGGACAAAACTGACTCAATCGAATTTTGACAATATTCGGTCCAATTTTGACCAGGTAGACTAGGCTAAATTTCTGCTAGGACTGACTCAACTAAATTTTTCGGTCGAGGCGAATCAACAGGAATTAGGTCGAGCCTTCTCAATCGAACTTCAACTATGTCTGACTAAACCAAAGTCAGCTTAATTGCTGTCACGGTTGACTCAATAAAATTCGGCCAAATTGTGGGGCTGACTCGACCGAATACAGCAATATTTCTTTCGGGGCCAACTTGGTCAAATTTTGTTTGGGGTCGACTCAACTGAAATCGGTCAAATTTCAGTCGGAGCTGACTCAACCGAATTCAACCAAATTTCTGTAAAAGATAATTCGGCCGAATTTCTACCAAGGTTGACTCGATAGGATTCAGTCAAAGTTTGGTCAGGGATAATTCAATTGAATATGATAGTTTTCGTTGAGAAAGACTCAGTAGAATTGAGCCAAATTTCAGTAGAGGTCGTCTCGACCAAATTTCTACCTAGGCTAAATTTCGGTCAGGATCGACTTGACAGAATTTCAGTTGGTGCCAAATTTCAGTTGACCTTCAGACAGTGCTGACCCATCTTAACCTTGAACCCAAACTATCCAATATCAACCTTCGATCTGAATCAATCTATCTCGACCTTCAATCCAAACCAGCTGAAAATTTGGATTAAAAATCTAGATTGCATATTTTAAATTTTTCATATTTGAAAATCTAGATTCAAATAATAAATATCCAATAAAAGAAAGTTATAAAACGTAGATATGAAATTTTATAAAAATAAATTTTAAATGAATTGAATTTTAATAAGATGCACTTTAAATGGATTAAATTAGAGTATAAGTAAATGGGATCAAGAAAATTAAAATATTTTGCCCATTCTTAATCCAAGTAAACAAAATTTAATTTAAACTATTTTAAGAAAATAAAATAAAGGCTACCGTTCAAAAACTCTTTTGAAACAGAATATTATAAACTTTTAAAGGCTGTAACAATTTTTTTTTTCAGGAACAATTTTAGTTAAAAAATAGAAATGTGTATCATTTACCTTTTCAGTTTCATGGATACTTTTTTTAACAGTGACTTCTAAATTAAATATTTTAATTTTAAGTTTTTTTTTTATCTTGCATCAGTATTCATAATATTTATTATTATTATTATTATTTTAATGATATTTGATTATACGTAAAACAGTGATGAAAAATGAATAATCATAAAATTATATATATATATATATATATATATATATATATATATATATATATATATATTTGCTAATATTTGGTCAAGAGAAAAGATCTAAAATTCTTCTCAAATCGTAACTATTAGAAATATTCAGAATACATACATCACTTTTCAATGGATATATCACTGTACATCTAACTACATCTAACTAGTTAAATAAATAAATAAATACAACCATAATAGTAATTAAATTAAAAAAATAATTTCATTTCGTATTCCACTAAAATAAAATACAAAAAATTTATACAATGACTTGTATTCAAAAACAAATGAGGAACGGCCATCATCAAAATCTACAAAAACAAGAAATGTATATCATGTTAAAAATAATGTTCGCAACAAATTATTGTAAGATAAATTTACAAGAGTCTCATAGATACAATACCATGATGCAGTGTTTTGGCCAGCGTCATGCTATTATTTGAGAGTTCTTACGTCTTTTAGCCCTGCAACCAAGGTAGAAAGGAAAAATGCAATTCAATGGCTGTGGCTTAGTCTACAAATATAATGTACCAAAATGTAACATCCGACATTAAAAATTCACCATCATGTTCATTGACATAATATAAAGAATGCAAACTTTCAAATATCATTTAAAGTATTTGAAACCACAATAACAATCCACTTAACTTTTAAGAAAATAACTCACCTTGAAGAAATATATTTATCAACCTCATCCTTCTCCTTAGGACTATAAACGAACCAGCTTTCTTCAGGTGATGTAACAGCTTCATCTTGTACTTTTAGATCTGTGTGTTGCTTTCTTTTAGAAAATTTACTAAACCCCAAATAAAATTGGTATCATCAATCAGAAAAATTGAACTCATGAATTTTGAGAATTACCTTGCCGCAAAACAACAGACTCCTCATTGTAACTTCGTAAGTTCCAAAAGGTCATCCCATTGTTGTCCACGAACTCTGGATTAATTCTCGTGGCATCACTTCCACTTTCTTTAACATTAGAAAAACAAATGTCAACCCTCACAATAGCAGAAACATTAAAGCTAGCAAGATATAAAGAACCAATATGTACCCAAACTTTCCAATTTGGCCTCGTTAAGAGCGTTACTCTATTTAAGAAACAAAATTACCTACACATACTCTATTTTCTGTTTTGACCACATAAAGAACATTTATTACTTTACCAACATTTTATTCTGCTTTCAGAATCTTGTGCTAATAACTACTTGTTTACAAGTTGGATAACTTTGAACCATGAAATTTTGTACTACACCAAAATATTTTGACCTAAACCGATGAGAGTGGAGAACTTTAGCCAGGATAACATGAATGATGCATAACTCATAATCCATTAATCATAACATACCTTTTTGATTTGTGCTCTTTAAGCTGAGCATATCAGTGTGTGCTTCATCAACTTGGGTTCTTATGTCTATAAGAGCATCACACTCCTCCATCGGACATGGGGACACTTTGGCCTTCTCATTACGCAACCTCTGCCTAAGACACTTTACCTGTATATATCATGCACACAAATTTGTTATGAACACACTGCACCAGCAAGGATAATCCATATATAAAAAGCATCATAACAACTTGCTGTATATTACCTTTTCTTTAGCTGCAGCAATCTTAAGTTTCGCTTCTTTTACTCTTTTTGTTTGTTTCGTATTTTCGTCTTGAATATATCTTCTCAGTTTCCTAGACATATTAAGCAAGTTTCCAACCACTTTAAATTATATTAAGACAACAAAAGTAAGAAAAAAAAACAAACGAAAGATAAAATAGTTAAAGTAATAAAACAAAAGAAGAATACACAAGAAAATAATATTTTCTAACTTGACTTGAAATACTTACTCTGTGTTCAAGACTTCGTCACAGAGAAAAGTCATTAGTCTAAACTTTTTAGACAAATCCAACTTAAAATATCCACTTATGCCCTCTTGAAACCAATTCACAGGAAAATCATTTAGAATATGATGCGATTGCATCATTAAACCCTCCAAATGTTTTATCCATGAATTAGTTTCACTCTTCGTAAGTAAGGACTGAGACCTACACCAAAATCATTCATATCAAAACTTTAATTCAAGTATCTAAAAAAAATTAATTGCCGAAAAAACTTCAAAGAAGAGTTGTAAGGGATAACTTACTCTTTTTCCGAATCACTTAGGATCAATGCCAAAAGTTTAATGTGAAATTGAATCAGTGAAGAGTTATGTTCATCCATACTTTCTTCACTTATCAATTCTTCAAAAATGGCTTTAGCTTCTTCTTCCTTGAGATCAAGAGCCTGATTAAAATTGCACACGGGAAATAACAAACAGTGAAGAAACAATTGATAAATATATTATGAATAGCTGTGACACCGTAAGTGTAAAGCAAGAATTACGCTTGAACAATAATACCATTTTCTCCAGAGTATATAATTTAATGTAACACAAGGAAATCATTCATGGTTAAAACATTCAATTAAATGACCAACTGCAAAATCATCTAAAATTTTATTTTTAAGTTGCATCATATTGATAGAAATAATTAGTTCCAATTTTGTAACATCACTCGAAGCATTAAAGGAATTTGCCGGTTATGGTTATTGAATCAAAATGCAACAATGAATTGCAATTAATAAAAACAAAAACATCAGAAAAAATTGTTAACATGAAACCATACCTTTCCAAACACTCTACAAAATTCCAGAAACTGCAATGCATTCCCAACATCTTTCGGTTGTAACTCCATGCCATATATTTCTTTTAACTCGATGCCACGTGGTAAAAGAACCTCCTCTTCAATTATTTTGCATTCTAGGTTCATACCAACATTTGGGAACCTTTGAAGGATGGTACCAACATTATCACCACCATGATCTCTGTTGCAAACGTCAGTGAGATCATTTGCATCTGAGCAACTTGCCTTTCCAAGTTCCCCCGAAAAAAATACTTCACGCTCCTGCAAGAAATAACAAAAAAGAACACGAACCACGAACCATAAGGTTATCTCATGAAAAGTTTATCATAAATTGAAATATAAACATAATTTCGCTCATATTAACTTATCATGAATTTGCACAGTCAAACAAGAGATCCCTTTTAACCAAATCTGTCAACCACGAGATTTTGGAAAGGGGATAGGTAGAAAAATAGCTTACCTCTTTCAGACTACCATCGCTTGATGGATTTAATGCCTTTGAAGCCTTCTTAAACGCTAACATCTCTGCAACTGACTTAAAGCCAGATTCTTTGGCACTGCGATACATTTGACCAGTAGGCACTTCACCTCGTCGCTTTCTACAAACACAACTCCTTTATTAGAATGAATTCATGGATACATTACTAACTCAAAAAAGAAATAGAAAAAAACGAAAAGAAACCCACTGGCAAAGACTGCAGTTGCAAACACCTCGACACTTTGGACATATCCAATCAGCCAACGCTGCGACCTCTTCAGCATTCTCCCCGTACCTAATTCAGCACAGGAAAATCCTCATTGGAGAAAACATATACATATATACAAGTATTGTATTGTTATACTCTGTGATTCTTTCATTTTGTACCAAGGATATCTCAGCTGGCGATCAAAGCCTAATTCCTTCAAAATATATAGCATGTTTGGACCCCATATTTAGAACATTTCACAATTTACAAAAACAATTTTAGTCATAGTTTTTAGAAAATTTTAAGTTGTTCCTTGCATTGGAAGTGTGTCCAAAATTCCATTGCTTTGCAACTATAGTTGAAACACACAAAAACCACCAAAATGTGTTGTCTTTTTTCTGTACAAGGCCACAGGTATCCAGCATAATAAACAATCTTACTCAATCTATGCAGAACCACTATAGACAACAACAGTATTATCCATGGTCCTACCCTGTTCACACAAGATATAATATCTCATGAGGGATACCGGTGACCTGGTACAAGACATCTAAAATAAAAAGAAAATCCGAGATTTATAAAACTGAACATTACCTAGCCGAGAGGCACTTGTGGCAGAACTTAACAGGGCAATTCTTCCCTTTTTTTAAATTCTTGCAGATTGCAAGAAAGTTTTCCTTCTTTTGCCGGCACTTCACGGTGGAAAACCAACAAAACAAAAGTGTTATCATCAAAATCAAGAAATAAACTGAACAAAGAATAATCACAGAATCACCACAAGCAAAATGAAAAATTAGACATCACAAAAGTAGAAAAAAAAATAATACAGTACCTGATGACAAGATTTTCCCCCAATTTGAATTGGAGGACTGGCCACAACATTCTCCTGGGAGTTCTTAGTCTGAGCGGAAGAAAATCTCACGTCCATTTGGAGTAGGAGAAAGGAATTATCTCTTTGAATGGTGTGAGTTGAGGGGAGCAGCAAAGGCAAGACGGCTGGTTTGCAATATTGGGAGGGTCCTCCCGTCTCTCTATATATAAGTAAAAAAGCTTTATTAATTACAGTAATAAATGTATGATTTTTTTTTTTATCAATCTATAAATGTATTAAAGCTAAATCTGAACAATTTTCAGAAGATGTTATTCTAATTTACTAAAAGTAGTCTACTAAGCCAAGCGGATTACAATGGAAGTTTAAAGGTCAATCTAAATGCAACTGGTAATAATTAAACAAGAAATTAGCCGTAGCTTTAGATTCCAAAACCAACACATATATTGTGATAAATACCCAAATAGGCCTGAGACAATACAAAAGCATTTAGTTGAATCTCAAATGCTGAGACAATACAAAAAGAAGCTTGAAAAAGAGTACTCATAAATACTAGGGATAAGGATAGAAGTTATAAGCTTAAGATGAGAACAAAGTTCATGATATACCTCCAAATGAACATAAATGTAGTTTTAAATTAAATAAATAGTAGTAAATGAGTAAAAAAAGACCAGGGAACATAACGCGGTAAAAAACGGCTCATAATACCGAGAGAGAGAGAGAGATGATAGTGTGCGCACGAGGGAAGAGATGAACCAGCAACACAAATTTGCGCATCCTATTCTACTAATTTACATATTTTTGGTTTAAATTAAAATAAGATAAATTACACTATTTTCTTTTCACTAATCTCCAGATCATAAAATAAGTAATGAAAAAAATAGTTAGTTATGAAATGAGTAATAGTACTATTGATTGGTTAACTAATGCTAAATTGACAAGCATACTTCTACAAGAATCAATTGTAGAACAGGAGAACTATTGGTATTCCTCATCATTGAAGCAAGACAGATAAAATGATGGCTCAGAACTGAAGAACATAACACGGGCTACTTTAGAAGAATACTTAAATTCCATAATCAACAAGTGCATGTAGTGGCAATCTAATTGTTTAGCTAATGCTGTCAGTGAGGATGAAGATTGTTAAGAATATTTGTAGTATGAAAAAAGATCCACATGCATTCCCCTAATAGTTTAAGTTTATGTTATGGCTCATCATTGAAGCAAGACAGATAAAATGATGGCTCAGAACTGAAGAACATAACACGGGCTACTTTAGAAGAATACTTAAATTCCATAATCAACAAGTGCATGTAGTGGCAATCTAATTGTTTAGCTAATGCTGTCAGTGAGGATGAAGATTGTTAAGAATATTTGTAGTATGAAAAAAGATCCACATGCATTCCCCTAATAGTTTAAGTTTATGTTATGGTTGGTTAATAACAAATATATCATTATGTATTAAGAAGGATTCAGTTTTGCCCATGTTCAGAACCAAGTCACCCCAAATTTAAGTTCGAAATTGGTTCAAGTACCGTGTTGTGTTTCATTTCATACACAAGTAGAGAACAGAGAAAAAGAAATGTTACTTTTATGTTTCATGTAATTCCTAGAAGTATGAAAATGGAGTAATAATATACAAAAAATAAAAAGCATCTAATCGACTATTCACTAATTCAAATAACATACATGGTCATATAAGAATGTTTGTATCCATGTCTCATCCAAATGCTTCTCACCTCCATACCAATATCTGGTAAAATCACTCTTCACCTGTAAAAGCACAGGACAACACATGATAGATTTAATGTTCAAAGCCACATAGATTAGACACACAAACAGTGGGTAGAATGGAGTGATTAGAGGGAAAACTTGAACTAATGTTAATAGAAAATTGAAAAGTATGGATGGACTTCATATTGAATGCATAAAATGACCATTTATAGGAATGAACTGTTTGCCTGGTAGATGTACAACCATATGTCATTGACAATTTTGGCATGATCCATGGACACTACACAAAATGAACTCTGTATAAGGTTTGTTTAACCAATATATCAGTTCAGAATAAAAAAGGTAATGTGACAGAAACAGTTAACAAATGAGTTTAATCTTGTTAAATTCCTGCAACTAAGGTTTATCGAGATTTCATATCGGTTTGACTCGTGCATAGCAGCCAATTCAACTGCTGAGCTTTCTAGACTATACATCCAAATGACCATTTTAGAAAACACCTTATGAGTAATTTAAATTGAAACCAACAATGACGGTAAGAATTAATCTACCATGAGATACCTGTTTAAGAATTGGAGTTGCACATGTTTACCTCAAGCTTTGAGCATTTGAATAAATGACGCATGCTGGCATGAGTTTTGCATACTGCAGAAAACATGGCACAATGACAGAATATTAACAATACAAAGAGTACTTGACCCACAGGACCATTCAATTAAACATCAATGCACAAAGAGAAACATGAAACACCTGTTAAGACTCAAATAGTCTAGTCTCACACTGTTTAAACATACTAGATGACATTTACACTACGTTTTGATAATAACATTCAAGATTAAGTTTTGAAGTAACAACAGAGTTAAACCACATATCCTCTTGTTTGAACATATACTTTGGAACTAGCTAAATCAATTAAAAAGCTTAATGAATTTATATTATCTAACCTTCTATAAGACAAAAACAGCATTGTCATCTAGCGTATATAATTTGTTTATATCAATAAGTATTATCCAGCATCCAACAGTCCGTTTTCGGAAAGGATTTACTTTCTGGTAAGATCTTATTAAAAAAAGATGAATATTTTTACTTGCTTCAATTTAAAATTGTAAACGACAATAATATAACACAAAAAGAAAAGTATTACAATTTATCCCTAAGACGCGTACATTTAATTTCCTTTTTGATGTGTCCAGCACATATCAACAAACCAGAGATACACATAAGCAGTCTAACATGAAAGAATAAAAGCTATTTGGAGTAACAATCAAAGATTTGTTTCAGTACCCATTATCAAATGTCTTACCATGAACACATTCTTGAAGCCTAAAAAATAAGAACAACATCTAAACAACAAATACACAATTCTTATAACCAATACCTGGTGTCAAAGAAAGCCAAAAGCAGCTTAGTGTCATATAATACTTGGTCTTCTTAGTCTCAAGGAGAGATAAGGAGGGTTTGTCAACAGTGACATTATGTCCACATATAAATCAAAAGTGATGAAACGAGATTTCGCCGCTCTTCTATTATACTTGTAAACTGTATATATGTCGATAAATCTTTACACTTTAGTTTTGTGGAAATCATTTTATCAAAAGTCTTTTAAAAGCATAAAGTCCATACATCAGACTGTCTACTGTCAACCCACCCCTTCTAGTGTTGACCTATTTTTTAGCAATAATATTAACATTAGAAAGGGCCCAAACATGACTATGATGCCCAATTTTGTCATGATGATTGTCTATCTAGTAAATTTTGTTTACTTTGCACCTTGAGTGGTATTCCAATAATTGCAAAAGGGAAGTCATATATTAACATAACTCGCCATTCAGATCCATGGAGAAGATTAAACCTTACAGCCAAAAAACTGCAGCTGTACGGAACAAAAACATCAGCGCTTAATGTATTACATAAAGTCAATGAATAATAAAAAATTGAGGTGAGATTCCAATACCTAACCAACCACACCAAATAAATCCTGCAACCATTAACAATATTCTGAGAATAATAACCCATCAACCAGTTACAAAATTGTATGTAGTGAGGCCAAGGACAATCATGTAAAGCGGTGAATTTACGAACTGAGACGAGGGATATAGACCAAAACTTGCAACAATATATAATAGTTCCCTCAAAGAGTAGGGACATGTTACAAACAATCACCAATGCACCACCAAATTTCATTTGTGCCGAGACAGATTGGGAGAAATCACATTTACAATAAATCTATTCACTTATAGTTCAATATTTCTTTTCTTAAATACTTCACAAAATACTAATATAAACAGTATTGAAATCCAAAATTGTCGAATAACCCAATACCATTACATGTACTCTCAGAAAAAACTAATGATCTTGATCCTCTGCTATTGTTAAAATAACAAGTGAAGTTTACTAGAAAAAGTGCATGGTAACTTTCAAAGTACTTACTGGAGCCATAATCTTTTCTATGAAGGTAAATATTAAGGCTGTTTGTTCTGAGAAAAAAAGGAAAGGAAGTAAAAATACACAGTACTTTCATAATTATTTGTGGTAACAAGAACTGAAAGAAACTTCTCAAATTTGGCATTTTTGCCAAGTGTATGTTGTTTTTTTTTTTTTTTTTTTTTTTGAAAATTAGTTTTTATTTTT
>Ga0214542_1007392_pt1 | contig 19126 bp, 12 predicted proteins | sample CNSS1metaG_FD_160096 | JGI IMG/M metagenome (GOLD analysis project Ga0214542, IMG submission 160096) | Root nodule microbial communities from cowpea collected in UCLA plant growth center, Los Angeles, California, USA - CNSS1 | ecosystem: Host-associated > Plants > Roots > Nodule | place: USA...
TATTTATGTGAAATGATTTGATATATATATATCATAAAAAGTTATTGTAATATATATATATATATATATATATATATATATATAGGTTGTAATTAAACTTATTTACTAATTTGGTCTCAAATGGAAGATGACGAAATTGAATGATTTTAAAAAATTGGGTACTAAATTGAACCAAAAATTTAAATTGGGATACTAAATTGAAAACAACTATTACACTGTCACGTGTCATGCTTGTAAGCTGCCATGTGGCACGATGATAAACTGACATGTGGCAATTTTTTTAAATTTTTTGAAAAAAAAATTAATTTTTTGAAAAAAAAATAAAAAAGAAATAAAAATTTTATGGCTTGACAGTGTCCTGTACGGACACAGTGTTAACTCCAACTTAACGGAGAGGACCAAATTGAACCTCTTTAGAAAATTGGGGTACCAAATTGAACATTCCTAAAGTTCGGGTACCACATTGAACTTTCTGAAAAAATTTGGGTACCAAATGTGTATTTATACCTTAAATAATAGTGTGGTTTGTTCCTATTCCCTGAAAATATTTCTTAGTTTTAATACAGAACTTTTAGAATTTTCTATGGAAACTTATGAAATATATTTTGAAAATAGTTTTCTGAAATAAACTTTTCATAATAAACTTTTAAAGACATAAATAATACATTTCACAATATATAACGAGCTTTCCAAAACGAGTTTTTGTTTACATGTTTTTTTTTTTTTTTTTTTTTTTTTTCTTCTTCCTGTCAGAGGTGCGGTGAAGAATGAATTCGTAGATGTCGATGATACTAGTTGTAGCGAAAGGGTATGTTAGTATTTTAAATTTTAGTACGAGCTGCAGTTAATAATAATGAGGGTGCAGTAAGAAAATTCTCTATTACCTGTTGAATACATACTCGGGAAAATGTAGTACTAAAGTGGAGAAATAATAAATGATACTCTATTTAAAAATGAGAGAGAATGATATATGCTATAGAAAGGAACACATTAATTTTGTGTTTGCAAATAAGGATTTTAGAGATTAATAATATTATAATATTAAAACTAATAATAATAATAATAATACTAAAACTAATAATATTAATAATAATAATAATACTAAAACTAATAATATTAATAATAATAATACTAAAACTAATAATAATGATAATAATAATAATAAAACTAATAATAATTATTATATTATTTTATACAAATTTTAACTATAAACGTAAAACTGTAATCTAACAATTTTAACAATTTATCTATTAAAATATCATTTTATATCTATCACATTTATTAAATCATTCATAAAATTTCATAAAATTTACTTTCAAATTTCTTCATTTTTATCTCTTTACACCTTAAAACAAATAACTTCACTTTTTCTCTGCATCTCCTTAAATTCATTTACTTACCCTCCCTTAAAATCATTATTAAAAACAAACACATTATAAATCTTTAGGATACTTTTACACAACTTTTTTTTAAGATTTAAAAAAAATGAAAGTATAAACTAGTTTTAGTTTATAAATAACTTTTTTGTTCATTTTTATCTTAAGAGTTTTTAGAAAATATGTTCAGACGTGCTTTTAGAATTTTAGAAAAAAATAAACGTGTGGTCATCTACAATATCATTTCATACCAGGTATTTTGTTATTCCCATTTTCAGTTTTGCTATCCTCACACCTGAACTCGTTTTTAAAAGACCAATTACCCAAACACATTTTTGTTGTGTAATAATTGGTAGAAGGAGGTGTGACTTCACAAAATTTAAGGTAAAGGTTAACTTTCATGGGATGTTATAAATTTAAATTATTTATTATTCAAATACTACATCATAAAAAATATTTTTAATTGTTTTTTCTTTTGAATAAAAACGAGGAGTAGTATTATTTTAATAAAAAACTAAGAGTACTATCGTAAGAAAAATCATAAAAACGACTATGAAGTTAATATAAAGGAACGTGAGAAAAATAAAGGCTCTCAAACTATGGAAGAAGTATGAGTTTAAAAATATTGAAGTTGGAATGAGTGGTCTTGAAGATTACTTGAACTAATGATATTGTTTTAACTGGCATACTGACAAAAAATACTAATGACGATCATTATATGTAAGAGTGATCATCACTATACTATGCACTCCTTTTATATTTAAATTAAATATACATAAAAAAAACAATTTTACATCGACTAAAAATACTACTTAAGTTCATTATTATTATTATTATTATTTTTGCAAAGAAACTATATTAAATTATTAATTATATTTATGAAAAGCAGTGTTTAGCTTTGAGATTAAAAGTATCATTGAAATTATTGTAATACACATATACTTCTACATCGAGCGTGAGTCAAAGTTGAAAACCATTTAAATATACATTTTCTTTAATCCTTTGAAATGTCTTTTAAATAAAATTATTATAATAAAAATTTTCGATTTTAAAATGATAATGTTTCAGTTTATTTGTATTTATTTTACTATAACAAATGAACTTAAAGTTTAGTTAATAAAATTTAACGAAGTAAATCAGCATTTTGTTAACTTGGAATTTTGAATTGAGAAATAAGAGAAGCAAAAGTCAAAATTTCTCCACTTATCCGGTTGATAAAATATAAAATAAAAAATTGATATTTTAATATAGAAGTAATCTTATTCTTATATACAGTCCTGATAATTCATTTTTATCACTAACAAATATATAATTTATATGACAAGTAAAGTGATTGTTCAACCATATTATTGACTTCAACAATAAAAAATCAGTTTCTAGATTACTATTTACGAAATTCAATTTTCGCTTCATTTTTCTTCTACAACTAATGTTATTTCTACGACCACTCATTTGTAACATGAGTCATTATTAAATTATTATTATCATTATTATTATTTTTAATATTTTTCCTTTGCTAATTCTGTTCCACCAAACAAACCGTAAACCGTGACACCCATGTTACCATTCCAAAAAAACGATGCCACCCATGTTTGAGTGTGCGATAGTGGAACCCACTCACCAAACGAGGGCGCGTGGAAACCACTCGCTCTGATTAAGGTAACAAGGAAATCGAAGCCACGCGTGTTGTAATGGGGCATGATTCTGCAGGAGGCAAAGTTGTTGAACAAGAAAATGAAGAAGGAAAAAAACAAATAAAAAGACAAAACCTAATTTCCACCTCACATCACACTTCCTGTCATTTTATTGACCTGTAATGTTCTGCTTGGCCCCGACGACGCTCCTCTATGCCCTTTCTTATCGTCCAATTTATTCATTCGCATTCTCTCACTTCATGTTATTTTTATGACATAATATTCAATACTCTAACTTCAAAAATTACAATTATCCACCTACTATTCAATTATTATATTTAAATATTTTTACTTCATCTTATCATGTTTAAGAATTGTTCCTTTTCTTAAACTTTTTTTTTAATTATTTGTTTGGAAGTTTAAAATCTATTCACAATTTTATGTTTAAAAAGTATATTGAAATATTGAAGAAAAAAAAATCTAAACTATTTTTATTCTCGATTCTAAGGAATAAGAAGCTATTAAAATACAAAAAATACTTTAAATTTAAAATAATTTGTTTAAATGAAAGGGTTAGATTTGTATTATAGAAAAAACACTATTAGATTATTTGTAATGATGACAAGCAATATTAATGTTTAATACATTATATTTTAATATTTTATACTCATTCAACACTGACATTTAGATTTTAACATCTAGATCATAAACAATGTATTTTATTTTTATTTTTGTTATTGATAATTAAATAAAATATCAATTAAATTACAAGACTTTTATATTAAAGTTAAATTTAAGAAAATAAAAACATTGTAATATAACAAATTATAAAAAATAAAATAAATTCTCGTTAAATATAACTCAGGCGATTGAGATATTTAGACTAAGAAAAGTTCTTCTAGTATTAATTTTTCATTTTCAAAATTTTACTTTATTTTAGTAGTGTTTATGTGTTAAATCATTACACGTCATTAATATCGTGATCTATCCTGATTTTATGGCTTTTATTATAAATAAATCTTCCAACTAGGTAGTTTTTTAATATTTATTTTCATAATGTTTAAATACAATACTTTTGTGGAAAGGAATTATAATAACATTTTGCTGACTTAAAAAACTAAAATAATGATTTTGAAATTTTAACACCAAATACAAAAATTCAAGAAATGAAAAGAATATTTAAGTAACTCTTTTGGCAGAAAGTTAAATATTATTGTTATGACTACAAAGTATTATATAAATATGTGGTGATATTATTATATACTATTTGTACCAAAGGCTTTTAACTTACGAAACTGGCGCTGCAATTTTTTTATTGAAGCTTGCTTTACTTTACCTCGACCGTTTCTGCCGTCGTGATCCTGCGTCATTCTCTGTTCTTTTAATTCCAATTTCCCAATTCTTTAATTGTTCTATTTCTAGGGGCTATGCTCTTTGTACCATACTTTTGCTTGTTTTTTTTTTTTTTTTTTTTTTTCATATAAAAGATACATCTGTGCCTTTCTCTTTTTCCCTTTTTCTTTCTAGAATTAAGAAGAAGAAGCAACAATTTAGGAAAAAACAATGATGTTGTGTTGGTAGAGTAAGTGGGGAAAGAGAGGGTCTTTCCTTCCCTCAACCATGGCTCCTACTGGGAAGCTTTCCGGGTTTCGTCGAGAAGGCAGTGATTGGTACTTCTCTCTCAAAATTTCTTGTTTTGAAGTAAAAAATCGTTTTTTTAATGGGCTGATGAGGAAATGACACCTTTTGTTCACCTGATTACTGGGTGGAGTCCAAGTCAGACATGCATATCGAAAAAAAGAAGATTTTGATGTGATTTATGTTGTTAATTTTTTTGGTTTGTGGTCTTGATAGGTTCTGCAATGGGGGACTGCCAAGTGATATCACTGTTTCCATCGAGGGTGTCACTTTCCATCTTCATAAGGTACCTGCTTTGCGTTCAGAAATTTGCTCTTCTCTCTGGTTTATTGATAGATGAAATAGTTGCGTTGTGGGGCTTTTTTTTTTGTTCTTCTGTCTCTGTTTTTATTTTTCGAAATTTGATCCAACTTCTGGTTCCTTTTTGTTTGAGTTATGTAACGAAGCATCCATCTTCAAATAAGGGAATTGGATTAGACTTGCTAGAGATACCATACCACATGTTACAATGGCCGCAAAGTTTTCACGGTTTCACCATAAATTTCATCTATTTATTGGAATTTAGTACAATTCCACCAGTTTGTGGGCAACCTTGTATTCCTACGCTGGAATCCACTTGTATGGTTTTCAAAGGTTGTGATGTTCTTGCTGATTTTCTTTGTGGAGTTTGACTTAAAAATTCCTTCAGCTTAAGGTCAGATAGGGGAGGGACAAGACTGTTTTTAATTATAAATGGATTGTATTTCAGCTCATTTTGTATTGTTTAATATGACAATGGTTATAAAATTTTGCTTATAAGTTATGGATGTTATTCGTGATGTATATCCATTGGTGCAGATATTTCATTACTAATGCTTAACTTTCCCAGTTACTGATGAAGCTAAAAATTTATCTAGTTCTCAGACCCGTGATTTGCTCTTATGGAAGTAATGCTACTAGGTGGGGTTTTTGGCATGTCATGAAACACTTGTTCTTGTTTCATCTAAATTAGTTTTCTTGGCTAAGAGGAAAAACTCAGAGCTTTGAGATATTTCTGTTTTTCCCTTTTTCAATTTGGACTCCATGCATGATTACATGATGAACTAGTGAGCATTTCTGTATCACAAGGCTTAATTTTATGCTAGTTATACTGTTACGCCTTTGGTAAATTATTTGTGTACTGAATGCATTGGAGTTTGAATAAGTTATGTCATGGAACTGCAGTTTCCTCTTGTATCAAAGAGTGGAAAATTTGCTAAAGCAAATGACGAGTCCAAGGATGCAGACAAGAAGACTCTGAAAATGGTGCTGGAAGAATTTCCTGGTGGTCCTGACACTTTCTTAATAGCAGCCAAATTCTGTTACGGATACCGTGTGGAACTGACGGCCAGAAATGTAGTATTGGTTCACTGTGCTGCAGAATACCTTGAAATGACAGATGAATTTGGAGAAGGTAACTTGTTGTCAAAATCAGAGAGTTTTTTCCATAAAAACACATTGCGGAACTGGAAAGATTGTATTTTGGCTCTCCAAAGTTCTGAGCCTGTTCTACCGAGAGCTGAAAAGCTTCAGTTAGTGGGAAAGTGTTTGAATGCTCTTTCTATGATGGTTTGTACGGACCCAAGTTTGTTTGGATGGCCCATGATGATGTATGGGAGTTTTCAGAGCCCTGGTGGAAGCATTCTTTGGAATGGCATCAACACTGGTGCCAGGATTCGGAGTTCAGAATCTGATTGGTGGTTTGAAGACATCTCATATCTCAGTGTGAATTTGTTTGAGAGGCTAATTAAGACAATGCAAGCAAGAGGTATAAGACCTGAAAACCTTGCAGGTGCCATAATGTACTATTCTAGAAAGCACTTGCCAGGTCTAGGTCGGTGGCAGGGTGGTCAAGGTGGAAAAACCAGAACAGTTGCAAGCTTCAGCTTGACGCCGGCCACGGTGGATCAGAGGGTTCTGTTGGAAAGCATTGAGAAACTTCTTCCTGACAAGAAGGGGAAATCTTATTGCCGATTCCTTTTAGGACTTCTTCGGGTGGCTTTGATTTTGAATGTCAGCCAAACCTGCAAGGATTCTTTGGAGAGGAGAATAGGGATGCAATTGGAACTTGCAACTTTGGATAGTCTTCTAATTCCTACATATTCAGATTCAGATGCATTATACAACACTGAATGTATTGAACAGATAGTCCATTATTTTGTATCTACAGAATCAAATTTAACAGCCTTTTCTCCTTCATCACATGACCAACAAACACCAGCATCACCATCATCTGAGTCTTTGAGGAAGGTTTCGAAGTTGATAGATAGCTACATCTCAGAAATTGCTTCAGATGTTAATTTGAAACCAGGAAAGATACGCCGGCTTGCCGATGCCCTCCCCGAGTCATCAAGATTATTGCATGATGGGCTTTACAGGGCACTGGACATATATTTCAAGGTTTGATTTTTTTGAGCTACACTTTTGCATAAATACTTATTTATGGTCATCTATGATGCACCGATACTTTAATTTAGGTCTTGTATTCCTGTTTGACACATATCCGTATCCGATATTTTAGGATACTTTATTGATATTTATAAATGAAGTATCTAATCTATGAAACAGTAGTACTTTTATGATAACAATAATTTATAATTTTTTTATAACGTTTAGTACATATGATTTTAATTTGGATTCATACAATAATAATCATATATTTATCATGTTTTTTAGACTTTTTGTATACTTTTTAATATGCATATATCACGCATCGTATCTTATTATTTCCAAAATAAACGTATTGGCATATCATATACGTATCGTATCCGATACACATATCGTATCCGATACACATATCGTATCCGATACACATATCGTATTCGATACACATATTGTGTCCGTACATCATAGGTGGTGATTGTTAGTTAACGATGACTCCTTCTGCTATTGTGCAGGCTCATCCTTGGCTCTCTGATAGGGAGAAGGAAGAACTATGCAACATCATTGATTACCAGAAACTTTCAATCCATGCTTGTGCTCATGCATCCCAAAATGATAGGTTACCCCTGAGAGTTGTTCTTCAAGTGTTGTTCTTTGAACAACTGCATTTGAGAACAGCATTAGCCGGCTGTCTTAATGCACTGGATGGTGAGATCGCCACAACAGCTCCGGTTCCAGTTGCTGCCTTAGGCGAAACGGCCGGTGAAATTGTACAAAGAGATGGATGGGTGACTGTTGTGCGTGAAAACCAGGTTTTAAAGGTGGATATGGACAGGATGAGTTCTAGAGTTGGAGAACTTGAAGAAGAGTTCAGCAAAATAAAGCAAGAAATGAAAAGTGTGGCCAAATCTCACAGCTCCCGAAGCTCCCCTCGGTTCGTTGCCCGGAAAATTGGGTGTAAGCTCGTTCCTCGGCCTTCAGATGCTCAACCGGAATCCCTGAACCGCACCGGATCCACACCAAGAGCATCCATTGAACGGGCACGGCGTTCCCTCAAGTCCAAGCACTCAGAAAGTTTTACTTGAGTATCAAGAAACCATAATCCCTCTTAATTTTATTCATATATACATATAGCAGTGTTGTGTGGTTTTGAATTTTTTGTACGAGGGAAAGGGAAGGAAAATGTTTCTCAATCCATTATGCGCTTTTATTTCACCAGTTTGCATATTTGAACATTTTCCATTTCTTTCCCTTGTGTAAAGTTTGTAAACTTGTGTAGGCAATTTCACAAATTGTCCTGTTTGTTTGGGGAATAGCTCCTGTATTTATTATCCGTATAGATTTATTCTTCATTTGAAGATATTGACAGTGGAAGATGTTGTTTTAGACCCATATGTGAAGAACATTATTGTCATCGAACAAAGAATCATCCATGTTCCCCCTCGTGCAGATGCAAAGCTGATGCACAAAGGTTGGAGAACTCAAACAAATGTAACAGTTGTGCTTATAGCAGAGCTTCTTTTGTAGATGACAAATGTTGTATAGCTGTGAAGAGTGTAATTTCTTTACAAATGACAAAGGCAAATATTTTATAGGCTCTCTATCACTCGTGCTGGTTTTTTCCGCTTAGTTAGGGTCGGCAATTTGGAGTTTATGATGTCTTGTAATTCTTGCTTCGGCTAAACTTTGATTAATTGAGAATTGTTAGGTCTAGAGAGTGAGAGTGGATTTCATAGAGAGATATAACATCAATAAAATTTGAGTCCAATCACATAAGATATTGATATCATATTCAATTCAAAATCTTAAGACAATGGATTTATAGATTTTCTTTTATCTTTATATAATACTTTACTTTCAATCCAAAACTAGACTTATTTTTATAAATACATGTATTAAGTTTACAAATTTATAGGATTTTGGAAAATTACTGTATTTCTCCTTACTAATATTTTGTAGGCCTATGTTAAAATTATATAAGATAAAAAGAGAAACCTTTTAAATTGAAAATTTCACCCATACGTTTCATACTAGTGTCGAATGACACGTTGATGTTTGATCAGAGAATATTACTGATTTGGTATCAGTTATTGTTATTTCTTTATACACGTCTAATTTTGTTGTTATACATGTTTTATGTTTTCAATTTCGTATATGATTAACATATTTTTAATTTGGTTACTCTACGCAAACATTATATAAGAACTAAATTTCAAATACACGCGTAAAAGTATACTAAATTGAGAAGTTTTACAAACTGATGCATTGAATTTTTACACGTAGGAACCAAATGAGAATTCGTTACACAATTATAATTATATATGTTAAAAAATATTAGCACCTGTTATAACTAAAAAAAAAAATAGAGATAATAACATATCAGTAATAGTTTTCTTCAATATGTGGGTAGTAAAAAATATAAAAAGAAGCTGTAGGTAGTAAAAATCAAATATTACAAATATGACAAAGGCAACTGTATTGTGTCGCTTTGGCCGAGTGGTTAAGGCGTGTGCCTGCTAAGTACATGGGGTTTCCCCGCGAGAGTTCGAATCTCTCAGGCGACGCTAGCGTAAATTTTGAAATTTTTTATTGTTTATATTTTGTTAAAAATATATTAATATTTTGCTAAAGTTTTGTCCGCAGTCCAACGGTGTCGCTTTGGCCGAGTGATTGAGGCGTGTGCCTGCGAAGTACATGAGGTCTCCCCGCGAGAGTTCGAATCTCTCAGGCAACGTCAGTGTCTTTTTAATTTATTTTATTGGTATAATATTTCTTTGCAATTTTGTAAAACTTTTGTATAAGCAAAACGGTGTCGCTTTGGCCGAGTGGTTAAGGCGTGTGCCTGCTAAGTACATGGGGTTTCCCCGCGAGAGTTCGAATCTCTCAGGCGACGGTTGTGAAATTTTTCTTTTTATTTTTTTATTGTTTAATTTTTGTTCGAAATTTATTACTAATATATAAAATTTGTTGTCACATTCCTGAATCCTAGAGCAGAGCCCAACCTGTTAATTGCAACCCATTCTTCTGCCTCTTCCTCAGCCACTTCTGTTCCTGCACAACTCAAAAACAACACTCGTGCACAAGTGTTTTGTTACATCACGCGCCGCCACACCAGCATGCCAACCTTCACCATTTCCAACAACAGCGTCGCCAAATGGTCACTTCCCCAATTCGACTCTTCCCCCGATCCCCGCTCATCGCCCATCATTCTCCGCCATTCCCTCCTCCACGTGCGCGCCTTCAGGATCCACTGCGTCCCCTCCGAACCCCTCCTCCCGTTGCCACCAATCACGCACGATCAACCCTCTTTTGGCGGCGGCGGCGGCAGCGGCAGCGGCAGTGAAGGAGGTGATGGTGACGCCGGTGGCAGCGGTGACGGAGACAGAGACGGAGGAGGAGATGAAGAGTTTGGACCCCTTTTGAATTTTGAAGCCGTAATGAGAGAATCGGAAGCTCGTGGCGTGAAGCTGCCTCCGGATATGGTGGAGGCCGCCAGGGTCACCGGCATCCGGGAAATGTTTCTTCTTCGTTACTTGGAGTTGCAGGTGGGTTCTCTTTCGAAAGTTTAAATTTTTGGGTTCAAAAAGGTGTTTTTTCTTCCCTGATTGCTCTCAATTTGCCTTTTATTTATTATTATTATTATTATTGCAGAATTCGTCTTGGCCTCTGTCTTTCCTGATGCAGCATTGTGCCATGCTGAGAAACCGAATGCTCGCGGACCCTTCTTTTCTTTTCAAAGTTGGAACCGAGGTTTGTTTCTCGAAAATGTTAAATGTATAACTTTCTTTTCTCTAATTGGGTAGAAAGAAGAATGATAAAAAATTTAGAAGTTAGAGACAGAAAATAATAGATGTAATGATTATAAACAAAAAGAGATTGAAATAAGAGATAGAGCGGAAGTAAGTTGTAAGAGAAGATGCATGTGTAAATATAATTAGGTTATGTTTGAGTATAAGTTAGGAAAATCCTTTTGTCAATTTCAATGCACTATAAGAAGGAAGAAAATGTTTCTTTTAGAATGAAAGAACTTTTAAAGTCTCTTAACTGAAGTCCAAACATGTGCTAGTTCTTTGTTCTGGGTACAATGATTCTGTAATGGTTATGATGTGAATTTGATGATCGAGTGTTTTTAGTTTAATTTTTTGGGATTAGATGTGATGACCTGAATATCCTTGTTTTGGCATGTGCAGATTGTTATAGACTCTTGTTGTGCAACGTTTGCAGAGGTTCAGAAAAGGGGCAAGGATTTCTGGGCTGAATTTGAGTTATATGCTGCTGATCTTCTGGTTGGAGTGGTTGTGGACATTGCATTGGTGGGTATGTTAGCACCCTATGCTCGAATCGGCAAGCCTTCAATATCAAAAGGTTTACTTGGACAAATTCAACGGGCTAGTTCGGCTCTTCCTAGCAGGTTAGTGCTTGGAAATTGATGGAATTTTGTGAATTCATTATTGCTGTTTCAATGTGAGATGTTCATGATTTGTTATTATGCCTGATGGAAATTTTTAGTTGACTTCAAATTGCTTATGTTGTTATAAGCTTCTCCAATGTTTTCAGAGATCTAGTGGAATGTGAAATTATGGATGTGATACTAAATTACAATTTCAATGCAGTGTTTTTGAAGCTGAAAGGCCGGGATGTAAATTCTCTGTGATGCAGCGTATTGCTACATATTTCTACAAGGTGCCCTGTGTTCTGAAAGTTTAAATGTTAAGTAACTATTTGATATATGGCAGAATATAACTTATTCACAAAACCCAGAAAATAATAGAATCAAACTTTCACTGCATGGAACAGTATGCTTCCAATTGCTTTAGTATTAGATATGGTGCTATACTGTTATATTCTTTTCTTTTTACTTGGTTTCTGGTGTTAGTTTATTTTTTTGAATACCTGAATTTCTGTTTTCAGGGTGCATTGTATGGATCGGTTGGCTTTGGATGTGGTATTGTTGGTCAAGGAATTGCAAACATGATCATGAATGCAAAAAGGTATGTATGTCTTACCAAGATGGGTTCTGTTGTATTGTATTATTTGATTACTAAAATTCTTATTAACTGATCCTCTGTAGGCTGCATTGTTATAATACATGCTTGACTTTGTTGTTTTGTATAAATAAAGAGAGCAAATGCACATGCACAAATGCATTTTGTTTCACGAGGGGGTGTTAGTGTGTTTTTTTCTTTGTTAAATTATGTAAATTTTTTTTTGTTTTTATATTTTAAACAGGAGCATTAAGAAATCTGAAGATGACATACCCGTGCCTCCTCTTCTGCAAAGTGCTGCTCTTTGGGGTATGTCTTGTCCTGTTTATTTAAATTTTCTATCTTTGGTCTTTTACGAATTATTTCGTTCAGTTTCTTGGGTTGGATCTGCCAAAGTATAAGCCATGAATTTTGCTTTGAGAAAATGAGTTTTATATTTATGTTTCCATTATTCTCAAAAAAGCATTTCATTTCTTGTTTCCTTGCTGTATGGACATATACAAGAGCTTGCTTGTTGCATCATTTTCAACAAGGTGACATTTTCATATTTTCATGTACATTTCAACTTCTTGAGAGGTGAAAGGGAGAAAAGGAAGGAAAGTGGGGTTAGATTATTGTGTTAACCTCTCAGCCTCAAAAAGGACCTTGGCTTATTTTACCATCATTAGTAGGATTATTACCATCTAATTTGCTTTATTTGTTTTGGTTCTCTATCAGGATTCTTCCTTGCTGTGTCATCCAACACCCGATACCAGATCATCAATGGACTAGAAAGCGTTGTTGAAGCATCTGTGGTGGCAAAGAGGGTCCCTCTTGTTGCAATGGCATTCACTGTGGGTGTGAGATTTGGCAACAACATATATGGGGGCATGCAGTTCATAGACTGGGCAAAAAGGAGTGGAGTACAATGAGTGTCCACACTCTGTAATTTCACCTTTTTGAAAGTTTTGTCCCAAGGAAAAAAAAGGGTCTTTATCAAACCAAGAAGTGAAACTCCCATCATTTTTTCTTCTGTTGGGACATCTTCTTGTGATTAAAATAGGACTATACCCTCTCTTCGCTCTTCACTTTTTCCTGTTTTTCCTTCTTTACACTTTTTCACTTTCATTCTCATTCAATGTTATATGTAACTTAGTTGTGTCAGATATGTTAAGGGCAATGAAGCTTCTTATAACTAGGTATGCTATTATTCCAGTTGAACTACCAAACTCTTTCCCTTGGAGAAATATAATTAATGTTGGATTACTTTACTAGGAAATTTCGTAATTTTAAAGAAAATAAAATATGTTGAATTTAAATTGTTTTCCGGATATATTGTTTTATTTTTTTAGTTAATATTAGTTATTTTAGTTAAATTGATTAAGATTGTTTTATAATTTTATTGCTTTGTTGTTGTTTTTTTTTTTTTTTTTTAATTTTTTTTTTTATTTAAATTTTTTAATATTTTTTTATAATTTTATTTTTTTGTTTTTTTTTTTTTTTTTTTTGTAAAATTTTTAAGATAAGTAAAAGTTTCTCTTCATAAAATAATTTTGATAATATGATTTGAGAAATAATTATAGTTTTAAAGAATTAAATTATTCTTAAAAAATTAAAAATATATATATATATATATATATTTTATCTGTAAAAATACTTTAGTTTATATTTCCTATTAAATTAACTATATTCTAAAAAAAATCATCCAAACTTTTTAACAATTTAATTCTAACAAATTTAAGGTAAGATCACTTCTTTATGTATTCTGTGAAATTATTGGGTAGAGATTCAATCCTATCATCTTCCAACAAACACTTGGTTTTTAGGATTAATTAGGACAGTGATAATTTTATACCACTTCAACATTAGAATTAAATTAATCTAATTGTGATATTTACAATGGAACAAGCTTCTGTTTTATTATGGAGGTAGATGAATTAGTAATAATAAGATAATTTTACCATATTTTGTTCCAAGCCTCTTACTCTTACTCATCATAATTTTTTTTCTACTAATTTTAACCACAAAATAAAATAAGCAATTATTCTCTTCAACTGATCTACTGCTGATAGTTGGTACATTAATGCAATTAATTTTTGTCTGTAAGCAAATAATCACATGGGCAAAAAATGGAGAATTATTGTTATTTGAACATAAAATAGAGAAGGTTCAACAAATAATATAATTTATACACCAAATTCTTAATTGTAAAAATTTATTAAATTGATGTTTAAATGAAAATTTCATTATTTGAAAGTATAAAAGTTGGATATAACCTTTGGTCTTATTTATACATACAACAAACTATTATTTTTGTTTTCTGTTTTAACTTGATATTTGTATTTACACTTTCTTAGTTTGATATATTTTGTGTGTGTGAAATTTGATATATTTCTTTTATGTATTTAAAATATCTTATACATGTAAAATCTAAATTAAGAATGAGTTCACCAATAAAATTAAATTAAAGTGTTCCATAGAAGAGTTGTGGAGATAACTGTCCCACTTTTCAAGTTTTCTTACAAATTGTCCTAACCCTTTGTTCTCAAAACTTTTTCATACTACTTTCCTTAATATGTTAATTATAAATTATGAAGGGTAGTATCAGTTAAATAACTAATTATTTGAAATGAAAAAGAAACTCAATAATAATGTTTGAAGTTTCTATTTATATCATTTTATAAACAACTGAACAAGTGCATATAAATAATATAGATTAAGTAAAGAGATATGTTAGTTTTGTATTTAAATTTATATATTGGTGAATGATGATCTGTGTCCCTAAATTAAAATTTTTTCAATAACGACATAACTAATTAAATTATATTGGTCTCTTTTAATGCTACTTGTATACAAATTATTTGGTATAAATTCAGAAACACTTATCTGCACAGACACAACTCAAGCATATGTAACATGCCTTTTGTATGTTAGCAGAAGAAAACTCAATTAACAATAAAAGGCACACTATGAGGGTCCACTCCAGCTGTAAACACAATGTTCTGAAGTTTGACAGCTGAAAACTTAATCCAAATTAAACACTGTAATTTATAAGAGAAAATACAAACTTGGAATTCAATTCCAATAGTGCAACATTTCTCATTATTTTTTCTTCTACACCTAATCTTTAACTATAAATTATATTTATAAATATATATATATATATATATATATATATATTCACATGTGTGTGCATATTTTGTAATTTAATTTTTAAAATTAATTTCTTAGAAAAATGAAATATATGTTTATATATCTTTCAATTGTTTGACATTAAATAATTTAGAATTATAAAATTATAACTTATAGGTCCATGATTTTTTCATAAAAAAATTAATGTACACGTCGATTCTGCATAACAAATAATCATACATAATATTAATATATATAGTCAATCTCATTACAAATTCTGAACTTTTTTCTGACCTTGATTAGTGAAACATTTTCATCCTCTTTCTTTCTCACAATTTTCACTCAGACCTTAAAAAACAAACTAATTAATAATTATTTTTTTTTCTATTTTGTTGTAAGAATAACTTAGTAGATACAAACACATTGTTAATTATTGTTTGAAAATGTTTATTTAAAAACTTTTTAATGCATTTTGAAAAGTACTTTTTTTAGATACTTCTTAATGTATTTGATAGGTGATTAAAGAATTAATTATTTTTTAAATAAAATTTAAGCTGTTTTATAAAATTAATCTCAAACTGTTATAATGAATTATATTTTCTGGTGCACATATGTAATGATATTTTGACTTAATGTCTTTGACCTGACTTTTGTTCATAATTATTGTAGTTTAAAAAAATAATTATTTTCTAGTATACGTGTTTGATTACTGATTTTATAATTTCTTTATTTTAATAATTATCATAATATATAATTTTTTAATTATGTTTTTTTATATTTCATTATTATAAGAGGTGTATAAATAAAAGGTAAAGACCCAACAAATTTTATATAACAAAAGTGTACCATTTTATTAACTTATTGTATTGTAGTTCTATAACATGCAAAACACAAGGTATTAAATACTTTCTTATATAAAAGGAAAATTCTATAATTGAAATAAAAACAAAAAGAACTTGATTTTATTTTAATGATACACAGCTGAATGTTCTATGAGTAAAATATTGTATAAAAATATCAAAATAGCAAGACATTAAATAAAGTAAAGCTGGGTTAAAAGACATAATCAAAAGGAATTTACACAATGTATTAACTCAATTAGTGACCTAGTTGGAATAAGATACCTAAGAAATGTGGTACAGCATATAATTCCAATTTCAATAGTAGGAGGACAAATAAGACTTTGGGTCTTTGACCCTTCCCACATATCATTGACTTACACACTAAAGGCAAAAGAGAGAGAATAAATATCATAATCATGAAGGGGAAAACAAGACAACAAATGAAAAAAAAAAAAAAGCAAACTAATTTCTTAAAGAAAATGATGAAATAAAAACAGTGAACATAAGATTTTTTTGTTACAAGCAAGAAGAAAGAAACAAAAGACAGAACTAAGTTGGTACTGGAAACTTGTTTGGAATCTAGTTAAAAATTAAAGAATAGTGTGAATCATTAAATAAATAACAATTAATTTTTATTTTAAACATAAAAAATCACATTTGAAAGAGTGAATTGAACAAACTGCAAAATCATGGTGAATAATAATAATATATTTTTTTTATAAGTATTCAACACAATTATATATGTAAAATTGAACTCAAATTTCAATTAAACGAAAACAATAAAAATAATCTCAACTCTAAGGTATTTAACAATGTTAAAATTGATTAAAAACTGTGTGTATTTGGGGTTGGAATGATCAAAAGTCATTGAATAGTGCAACTTACAAATTTGGTCATTTAAAATAGATTTAAATTAATTAGAGAGAGATGTTTAAAAACTGTGTTAAAGGACATGTTTTAATAATTGTCATAATTTATTTAATGAAAAAGAAAAGAAAAAAAAAAAAAAAAAAACAGAAAATGATGGAACACGAAATTGGTAAAATGGTATGAAAATGGAAAATAAAAGGTGGTTCCAGCAGTGTTCGAGGGCTTTTTCAATTTCCTTCAGTCCACCCTTTCTCTCTCTCTTTCTCTCTCCTCGGAACTGTTTTTGGCTCTAGATCAACCTTAACATACAACTGAATTGTTTCTCCTACTGGGTTTTTCGTTTGTGTTTCTGCAATTTGGAGCTGAAGATCAAAGACCGTTCAAAATTCGCGTTGGATCGGATCGAATCCGCAACCAAATCAAGTTTGGGGATCTGAAGAGAAGAGAGGGATCTGTGAGCGCCATAGGTGATGGCGATGTCGGGGATGCGAGGACTCTCCGTTTTCATAAGTGATATTCGCAATTGCCAGAACAAGGAGCAGGAGAGGCTTCGCGTGGACAAGGAACTCGGCAACATACGCACGCGCTTCAAAAATGAGAAGGTTTGCTTAGGGTTTATTTTCTCCTTTCAGCTTTTCGGCGTAGTTCCTGTTGTTTTTGCACTCTGGTTCTGTTGCTTGAGATTTTGTTTTCTCGTCTACTGTGTTTGTTATCACTTTGAGGCTGTGAAAACCTAGAAAATTGAAAGCAATGACCTCTTTGGTAGTGTCGGGATTGGTGTTTAAAATTGATAGATAAAAATTAGGTATCGTGCTTTGAATGTTCAAATTAGTTGGACTTTAGTGGGGTCTGGACCTGAGATTCCTACTGGTTTACTGCTGCATGAAAAACAAAGGTTTTCATGATAGCTTAGTTGTGGAAGAGTATAGGAAAAAATTAGCAATAAGCTGAAATTCTAGGGGTTAAGGTGTTAAGTTATTATGTTCTGTTTACTTCTAATAATGCCCCTTTGGCTGCAACATTGAAGATGACATAGAATGGCAGCTGGTACCGATAGATTTAATAGCTCATGTGTAGATATTTATGTGGTAGAATGTCAGTTCTTCTCAGTTTGAACAGATTTAGTAGATCTAGTACATTGCAAGTAGCATAGTTTATTTGTGAAATAACTTGTGGTGTCCATTTTATTACCGTGGCAAAGAATGATTGCAAGCCATATAATGATATGTTACAAAATTCCTCTTTGGATCCCTAGGGTAAGAATTGACTTGAAATATGCTATAATTTGTTCAACTGTTATATTATTATATGTGGTCAGAGTTTCTTATGTGTTTTACAGCCTCTCTATAGATGCATCTATCTTTCTGAGTTAATTTCAGTTAGTTCCAATCTAGAAGATAGTCCTGGCCTTGCATTCTGATTGTTAAAATTTGCTACTGCATAAAATCCAGTGGAAAATTGGATGAGTCTAGTGTTGTTTCCATAAGGATTCTTACAATTTGGGTTTAGGCCGTAACTTAATTCCTAATGAATACATCACGGGAACTAAATCCTGAAAAGCAAGAATGAAAATACGGTATTCTCCATGTTAGTTAGTTAGAGAGTAAATATTCAACGTTGGAAACACTGGCAACCCAATTTCATTTGAGTTTTCCTGCTACCTTTCAGCATTCTACCTTAACTAAGACATAGTCTATCGATGGATCTAGATTAACTAATACTCAATTCTTGCAACATCAATTCTCTTTAGTTTCTAAAACCCAATTAATTTTGTTCTTGAATTCTAAGAAGAATAAATAAGACATTGATGATTTATAGAGTCTATGTTACTCACAAAAAATCCCACTCAACACTATTTTTAGAAAAGTAATGATTATGGTATTTTTTGCATGTTCTTATGCAGGTCATATATAAATTTTGCATTCTTCTAACATCCTACAAGTTTGTAAATGGCCAATTCAGTATCATTCATTAACTTTAACACTCAATTGAATAGAAAGAAATAAACTTAAACTAAATCGAAGGAATCCAAATAAATCATCATTCAGACCAAGCTGTCTTCATTCTAACAGAAAATTATTGATCATAAATAACGGAAGAAAACAATAAAATTGTAGATTTATATCATTATTGATTGTAACTTTTCCCTTGGAACTTTCCAGTCTTCTTCTAACATGAAGCACAAATTCTGTATATGCAAGCTCCCCATTTGACAAGTCTCTGTCTGTATAAAATGTCATTTATCTTAGGTGGGAGTCATTTCTCCTGTT
>Ga0214542_1007393_pt1 | contig 19125 bp, 9 predicted proteins | sample CNSS1metaG_FD_160096 | JGI IMG/M metagenome (GOLD analysis project Ga0214542, IMG submission 160096) | Root nodule microbial communities from cowpea collected in UCLA plant growth center, Los Angeles, California, USA - CNSS1 | ecosystem: Host-associated > Plants > Roots > Nodule | place: USA...
CTTTCAAATAGAGAAGAACAAGAGAGGAAAACCTCTAAAACTCACTGCTGCAGTGCGAAATTAATATCTCCCAACTCAGACCTCGTATCAAAGATCCGACCGGTCAGAATGAAGATCAATGAGTTCCGAACCTGCTGTAAAAATTTCAGCCCGATCCAACGGTGAACGAATCCGCAGCGCCGATTCTACTGTGACAACTCTGTGAAAAACGTGAACAGAATTTTCCCTCTACCTCTCCCTCTATGTGTTAGGGCTTTCAGTGTATTCTAACTCTATTGTTCTGCCTCTCTCTCTTTTTTATAGCTTCCTCTCCACTAGGTTTAAGTGAGACATGGACTTCTCAAATTTTGGGTCTTTTCTCCACATAGGAAGGGAGCCCAATACCCATCATATTAGTAGAATAATATGGACAGTTTCTTTTAATTAATATTTCAAGGGGTATGAAAGAGCTTTCACCAATTTCAATAATCTTTTTGTGTAGTACAACCAAATGCAACGCTTTGAAGTTTAGTAAATCTTAACTCGAACCTAGTTTTTGCTCGTTTCCACAAGTCAATGACTTTTCATGAATCCCAAAACAATAGTATTTTAATACTATTTTTTTTACACCATTCGTTACTTTTTAGTTGAGAATATCCTCGTTTTTCGTTTTTTTATAAATACATTATTTTTTTCTACGTGAGTTGGGTTAAATATTTTTTTTTTCAAAACAATAAGAGTAATGTAGTAATAGCGTTTATTTTTACCATATTTACTTTGAAATTCCATATCACTTTTAAGGATGTTCGGTATAGAAAAAGCAAAAATAAACCAGTGCATTATTGAAAACTTAAATTTTTAAATATCAATCATGGTAACGAGTTGAAAAATGAAGTTTGATGATAATAACCAAGTTCAAGAATTGAACTTCATGTGAAATTTGATAGCTTAATACTAAGTTTATACCTTTATTATAGTCAAATTTGATATTTAAACTTTGTAAAACACCATGTTTACCTTTTGAATTTATAAATTTATATGGTATATATAGTGTGGTGATTACACTAAGTTTAAGTTAATGATATTACTCGCTATCTTTATTGTAGTGAAACTCGATGTTCATACTTTTTATAATCAACCCTTAGATTTGTTAATAATGAATTGATCAAAACATGATATCAAATTCAAAATCAGTTTACAGATTAATATAACAAAATATTTATACTTTTTGTATTCTAATCTAAGACAATGACTTGTCAATGAAGAATTGTTCAACTATCATATTGAGCTAAAAATCAATTTTAATTATATATATTTATATATAAAGAATCAGTTTTTGTGAGAGGACTTATCTTTTCAAAATTAATTTTAATTATATATATTTATATATGAAAATAACTAAAAAATTCAAAACAGTTTTAGTAGGAAAGCGATGAGTCTGATTCTATATTCTGTCTCATTCAAACTAACCTACCCGAGAAAAACACCTTGTGGTTGAGCACTTTTAATCGATGTGGGACCTCCGAAACTTCCAAGAAACTTCCTTTTCGTATCGTCAATGCAGTCTCACGTACACTTCTTAGATACTTTCTCAGAATATGTTTTCCAATGTTTCGAAGAAACACAAGAGAAACATCTCAATCCTCACCTTACTTTCCACGAAATTCCTCTTTGCACCCTAAATTTAAGTGAATTCGTTTCCAACATCTTCCGTCACCAACATTCAAGATTGTAGTCACAGACACTGCAAAAATCTTGACATTATTGTAATCCATGTTATAGCATTGGCACTGTAATTCAGATTACAGTCACAGACATTGTTAAGCATCTCAAGAATCTTCATACCACAGCAGAAACTGTAGTTGCAGGCACTTCAAAAATCTTGAGACTGTTACAGTCAAATTTCCAGTAACAGACACTATCAAAATTCCATGAGGGCTTCATCATCACTTCACCTTCTTCCTCTCACAACTTCTTCATTCGATGAATCACTCCAAAAGCTTAAACGCTTGTTACCCTTCTTCGGATTCATCAACATGACGATCAGCAGCGTGGTAACAATCTACAGCGCGCACAGAAACAACGACACTCCCACCATCGTATTCGTGGCTTTCGTCTACTTCGGATCCTTCTTCTTGGACTATTGCTTCCGCTTGTACCACACTCTTCCCCCATCTTCACCATCTTCTCACAACATTAAAATCGTGATCTGGGTTTTGATCAGTTCCATCATGTTGGGGTTTGCGTTCGAGTTTTCAACTTTCATGGGCTTTCTTGAGTCTGTGTTCTTCTTCGCCCTTGTGATCGGTGGCAACTCGTATCTGTTCTGTGTCTACTTCATTTGGGAGAGTGAGAAGAATGGTGGTAGTGCTTGCAACAGTGATGATTGTTGTGAGCGTAAACCATTGACAGAGGCTAAGGTTGTCGATGAAGTGTGATAAAGGTACTAGGTTGAAGCAATGTCTCTGTTTTGGTCTGAATAAATTTGTTTATAACGAAAATAAGTGTATACCGTGTTATCAACTTGTTGGTTTTTGTATTAAATAAAGAACATAAGGGAAATATTTTGATACTTTATAAATAGTATTAATATAAATACAAGATTATATTTTTGTCCTTTAAGTGAATTTTAGAATTAATTTATTTCAAAATTTTAGACCAATTTAGTCCTTCATTTTTCTAGACATCCTTTTAATCAAATTTTGTTAGGTTTATTTGATGTTTTGTACATATTTCAGGATTGTATTTGAGTTGTTTATACTGTTTGACACATTTTTGCTTTAATGTTAAGTCAAATATTATTATAAAACGCGTTTGAAATATTAAATAAATTTAACAAAATTTGATTAAAATGACTAAATCTACCTATTTTGAAATATAGAAGACTAAATTGGTTCAAAGTTTCAAAATGGACTAATTTCAAAATTTACTGAAAGTTAAGGGACCAAAACCATATTAAACCCTAAATACAAATACAATATAATTTTTATATAAAAATTATTTACTGAGTTGAGTTGAAACTTTGAATATAATATATATATATATATATATATATATATATATATATATATATATATATATATATATATATATATATATATATATATATATATATAGAAAAGACTATTTTTAAATTATGATTTTTAAAAGAAGATTGAATACTAGCTTGGATTGAAATCTTAAACCTTTACCCATGAAAATTAAGTTTATATTAAGATTAGTGTGCGTGGCAACTAGTATGGAATTAAAAATTCACAACTTATGAACTACAAAAAGCAGAAACTTTAAAATTAATTTTAACCTCTTAATTAGCAAGTTCAAGCTGGATCGACTGATTTAGGAATATTAAATAAAATGAAAGTAGATAAACAATAAAAGTTAAACTTCATAAAATTGTAAGTTTTTCATAAATTTAGTATTTTTTGTTAACAATTTTATTTTATTAAAATTTAAAGGTTTTTATATTTTTAATTGAATGTCTATTATTTGATTCTTATGTTAAGTGGGTTATATTGCATAAGTAATATTTAATCTTTATTAAAAAAATTTCGTTTTATCAAGTACTCAAAAAATTTACAATTTTTAATTAAATTTATTTATATCATCAACTATTTTGATTTTGTAGTCTCAAATATAATATTACAGACAATAAAAAAAAGTAAACTCTACAACTTTAATTATCTTTATCAACACTATCTCTATCATTAGTTTGATTTTTATTTTAATAGTTAATTTTAAAAAATATGTTAATTTTTATAAATATAATTAGGGTTATTTAAGACTACAAGATTAAATGATAATTTCATTTCACTTGAAACAAATTACACAATAAAGACCTGATACTGAAACAAAAATATTCAAATTTTCAAGAAATTGAAATCTTAGTTATACTAGAAACACATAAATAATAATTATGTAAGATAATAATCATATTAGTTAATAACAAAATTAAATTATAAGAACTCTACTTAAAAGCATAAAAGTTTTCAGTACTCAATAAAATATTTTTTTAATAAGAAATCAATTAAAAAGATCTATAAGAAATTTAAAAAGTAGTTAAATGTAAAAATTCTACTTTTAACTTAAAATATAAATAATTTAAGCTTTTTAATTCTTGCAGAAGTAAAAGTAAAAGTTTCTTTGAGGTGTTTCATTGCCCCCACAATTCCTCATAGAGAATAATTCATCGCAAATACCAGGCATTTTTGCTCAGAACTCAAAACAACTTCTGATTCAATAATCACAAATCTGAAAACTTCAAATCACTTTATTTTCTGCTTGAAATTTAAGTGTGATTTTAAATCTCACATAAAAAAAGATATGAAAAAGTTAAGTACTAAATAAAAATTAAGAACCATAAATTCATCGTCATAAATCTCTTCGATAATCTTCTACTTAACATTTTCATAGCAGTGGACGTTGGAAATGATAAAAAACTATTCTCAAGATAACTTTTAAAAACAAGAAAAAGAGAAGAAATGATGAACAAAACGTTAGGAAAAAACCATTGAAAAAACCGTTCATTCATTAAGTGAACTATCACTCCAGAAAAAAGTAAATAATTCTATTAATAAGGACATATTTCAATTAATTAAGTCACTTATCAAGATAATTACATAACCTCACTGCGGAGATACATTTAGCTAAACGAATATTACAACTGGTTTTAATGAAATTGAATTAAACTTGAAATTTATTATGAATTAAATTTATTTAAACTTATATTACTTTTTTTAAATCTAATTATTGTGAATAAAAATACAAATTTGAATTAAAAACGGTATTAAACTTTTTATATAATTATTTTTTGAGTTAAATATATTTAAATTTTAAAACTTTGAAGTGAGACCGAATTTAGTTACAACACATTCTTACTCTAATGTTACAAATTAAATTTTATCTAATTTAATCTCACAAAAACTAATATATAAAATAAATTTTACATTTATTTATATATTTTAAATTAACCTTACAATAAATTTTCAACCTATCTTCCTCACACCTAACTATATTATAGTGAAATCTGACATTAACAAAATAAAAGAATTATATCAATTTATTTTAAAATTTAGAAAAAAAATATATATTAAAAATCTAAATTTACGTTGAAAATTAAGAACTAAAAATATATTTATATATTTACTCGGTTTCTTTATTTTCATTATTTTACTGTGAATCCAAGTACTACTTTGAACTAATTTAGACGCGTGGGAAGTCTCTAGGAATTTCCATGAAGCTTAAGATGAAGCTTCTCATAAGCCAAAACTTCACATCAATGCTTTTACTTTACATTACAAACCCAATCTCTCACTCTTTTCGTATAAAACTAACTCTTCATTCACCAAAACAAACCACATCAAACTACAACAATGACTTCACCACCACCGCTCCTCCCCGTCACCTCCTCCGGTGACGCCAACGCGCCACTCATCCGCGTGAACCCGCTCTACATTCTAGGTTTCCTCGCCACCACAATCAGCACCTCCTTCATAACCTACCTCTCCTACACCCACAACGACAACCCCATGCTCCTCTTCACCTCCTTCATCTACGTCCTTTACTTCTCCGTCGACTTCTTCCCTCTCCCACCCGCTCCATCGGCACGTGCCGCCCACGTCAGACTCTTCCTCTGGGCGGTGCTCAGCGCCGCCATGTTCGCATTCGCCTGTTCGTTCTCGATCGTTTTAACGCTCCCCGAGAGCATGTGCTTCTTCGGGGTGGTGCTCGGTGGCAGCGCGTTGCTGTTGAGCGCGTGGAGCGGCGACAGTAAATTTGTTGCGAAAAAGGAACAGTACTCCGACATGGTGCAGTCTTTTGGTCCCATAATGTTGATGTTTTTCGGTTTGGGAAGACGCTATGTGACCACTCAACTGATTCTCCACGCCGCCATCATGAACACCAGGAAGCTCGTTGGACCAACAACTCTGTCTATCACTGCTCAGATTTCAAGTTCTTCCTTTCGTTTCTCTTCTTAAAACTTCTTATACACTCTTCATCACGCATTCAGTTAAGTTCTTCACAAGTTTCATAAATCAAATCTTAACAAAACAAGAAATTTATGACGCATTTACGTTCAGGAATTTTAGTAAGAAATTTCTGTAAGAGATGTCCAAGTCCATCTCAAATTTATTGTTTGAATGAGAAAAGAAAAATCATGTTTTGAATATAAGAAATTAATAAAAAACATATGAAGTATCAATATAGAGATTACAGGTAAGACTCGCCATTAAATTAATTAATTACTTTTTTAGATATTTTATCATGAAATTAACGACTCTGTCAGTCTCCAACAATTTTTCGTTGAGTTCTAAATGGAAATGACCTATGCTTTTTATATATCTTTTAACTTTAACAAATTTCACTGTCAAATTTAAATTTAAATTATTAGAATTCGTTGAATACATTTAATTATTTTAAATAAGACAGGAATGTTGTAATGTACAAGGATTGAATGAGAATAATCCAAGCAAGAGGTTCAGAAAGATGATAAGAAATTCCTTAATAAAATTCCAAAAACCGTCCTGTATGCAAAACATGATTTCATCTTTTAAATCCCATGTTCAAATCAGTGATGGTGATACATTGAAAGTTATTAAAAAGACAAACAACAACATTTTCTCAGAACACTCGTTAGATGTTATCGTTGTAATAAGATACAACAAATTTATTATAAAGAACTGAGAAACAAAGACAAGTTGATTAGACAGGTTTTTTAACTCCAACAAAATTGTGGAAGAAGAAGATTTTTAGTGAAATCTCTCTTCACAATCACAATTTAGACTGATGATTTTTTGATAGATAGTAGACTTCAAATTGTAAGCACAAACAAAACTCTGAAAATGCTATTAATAGTTTCATGTCTACCAAAAGTAGACACAGAAGAACACAGTTCACCAAAACTGTTAGATCAAACATACAGAGAGTGTAGACAAAGTGTTCTACAGGTTTAAAGCATGTATTTGTTGCTGCTCTATGTTCACACTGCTAACTCCATTATACATAAATGAGTTCTGTGTATGATTCTAGACAGTGTATGATTGCTGTATTGTATCAATGTCGAGGCCTTTCAGTCTAACCACAGACTCAACATGGCCCTTCAATGTATGCAGTTCTCTCAGTCTGCAAAGAGAAAGCAAAGAAGAACAAAAAGTGATGCAAGCATAAGTGCAAGAAGCTGAAGATTCTTCACAGTTTTTTTCACAGAAAAATACAATGAAATAATGATTGCTATACTATACAGTTAAACAACTTGAGATTGAGAGAAAGAGAGAGAACAGCATAAGAGTGATCTAAGAAAAGCATGGATTCATACCTGGCAATCTCTGCTCGTCTTTTAGCTTCTTCAGCCATATGATTGAGTTCTGTGTAAGTTGTTCGTTCACCAAACATCTTAGTCTCTGGTGGATGAAGGCCATGGAGTGTTCTCTGTGCATGTGCCCATTTAAGTTCACGTTCCTCTCTTCCAAAATTCTTTTTCCTTGTAAAAGCAATCTGCAAAAGATTCCACAGTAGAAAGTTAGCAACAGGTTCAAATGTTGAATTAGTCTTTTCAATTTCAACTGGTTGAGAGAACACACATACCCTTTGTTCAATAACAAGATCCCAAGCCCTTCCACTCAAGGCATACCGAATTATGAACTTGATAAAGTCAAGTGGCATATAAAAGACAAGGTTGTAAAGCCAAACAACACCGGCCCAACCCCATCCAATCCCTTCAATCGCAGCAAAACTCCAATTTGCATAAACTGCGATCAATGTAGCTATCTGCTCCACCAAAGCACATGATCAAGTTATAATCTTGCTATTATATTTACAACGTACATACACATGCAACTAAAAAAGTGGTGTTGTGTTGATTTCACTCACTAGCTGGGCGACAACAAAAGCTGCTACTAGTAACAAACCAGGACGTTCAACGTAAGACCAACTTCTTGCTCGTGTAACGAATATGAGAGCCTGACTAATTGTGCTAACTTGCAGGTATATTGCAGAGGCAAGCTTTCTATAGTCATCCCTGTCCTTTTTCTGAAGGCTTGCAACTCCAAAAGTTTGCTGAATATTTCATTAGGAGAGTCAATACAAGCGATTGAGCAAAGTTAGTGACTCAAAGAATTAGATGTTGTACAAATGGTTGATGAAAGAATGTTTCTTACAGGGAAAAAATCTGTTTTATATGCTGCCCAAAAGAAAATAACTGTCATCATAGCCAAATAACCACCAAGAATTATTCCAGTGGTAAAGATCTCTGCCAACTTCCAGCTATCTGGATATGGAGATGGTTTTACCCTGTCCTTTGATATTGTCATAATGGTACCTGACATCAGAAACATCAGAAACAGGATCTTTTTTACAACATCAGTGAAAAAAGAAGTTATATGACAATTATTATAAGATAATAGTGACAAAAATATCCATGACTTCATTGGTAAGAAAAGAGATCTATATTACTGTAAAAAAATGAGGTGCATACCATCATTAAGAATAGCAATAATCAGCACCATGAATGGTGGAAAATCAAATTGCCATATGAGGGCCAGTAACATGAAACCAAGCTGTCAAAATAAAAGCATAGTTGGCAATCAAAGTCGTGTCTGCAAGAATAATAGCTTATAAACAACCTTAGACCATAAAACTTACCACAATACGAATTGTGATGGAAACTGCGTAGATCTGTTCAGAAGAAAATCATAATCGATGAGTAAATGATGATAGTTATCATTTTTTTTAAATGAGGTGGTGAGACAATGGTTCTTAGACAGAAATTTGTAATTCACCGGAAAGATGATGACAAATTCTTGTCTAAGAAAAGAAAAATAACCCGGGAAGATAATGTAACAGAATATCCAACTCCCACAGGTAAAAAAAAATTGTTAGAACTGAATGTAAGCTCACCGTGTAATTCTTCATCCTTTGGAATATGGCTCGACTAGTCAATACCGCACTGATGATAACACTGAGACCAGGTTCAGTTAGAACAATGTCAGAAGCACTGCGAGCTGCATCAGTAGCATCAGCAACAGCTATGCCAATGTCTGCCTTTTTAAGAGCAGGAGCATCATTAACCCCATCACCAGTCATCCCACATATGTGTTTTCTAGCTTGTAAACGTTTCACAATCTCATATTTGTGTTCTGTATTAGATGAACTCGTTAAGTCAAAGAAATAAAAGAAAATGATATCATATAAAAGTAAACCATCAGAAAACAATGGTGTTATTATACCAGGAAAAACACCAGCAAATCCATCTGCTTTTTCAATCAAATCATCAACTGGCAAGGTAGCAATTGATTCATCCTTGTTTTGGCCCAATAAAGCCGATGAAGGGTACATGTTGGTTCCCATTCCCAGACGGCGCCCTGTTTCTTTTCCTATTGCTAGTTGATCACCTAAAGAAATTGGTACACATAAAGATATTATATGGTATACCGAAAAATCCATAAACATGAGTTCAAAGTACAAGTGATACATCTAAAAGTTACAAAAAGACTTTCTACAAAGATTGCTTTACAAACAAACTGTTCAAACAATTAGAACATCAAGCACTTAGTGGAGAGGCCAAAACTGTTGATACTAGGCACCTTCCTATACTTTCTTTACTTCAATTACTTAACCAAAGCAAGTTTGACACCAATGCCAATACATTCATCAATGTTAGAATTTCATATACAAATATAGAGTCATCAAAAGCGACATTAATGTATTACTTACTTTCTGCCTTTGATTATATAATACATTGCAGAGGATAAATACCTGTTATCATTTTAACATTTACTCCAAGGTTTAATGCCCTTCTTATTGTCTCGGCACTATCATGTCTAGGGGGGTCAAACAGAGGCAAGAGTCCAATAAATTGCCAAGGCCCTCCTTGGCTTTCTTTTACCCCATCAGGAACTTCCTGTGATATGGTGATAAATGCTGTCAGCAGTGCAAGCAATGTAACTTTACTCTGCTATTTCCACCACTAAAGTAAGAGCACAAATACACATGTATGTACCTGGTAAGCCACTGCAAGAGACCGTAAGCCACGCTCTGCAAACTTATCAATGACAGAATGAACTCTGCGTTCTATCTCTGACTTATTGTGTGAAAGATTCAAAATCTAGTTATCATTAAAAGTATGAATCAGTTCTGTTCAGTTCTGTAGTTATGAGCAACCATTATACAAAAGCAGTGAGCTGGCTCATGACAGTACCTGCTCTGGTGCGCCTTTGCTGACGCGATGCATTTTACCTTCACTGTCTACATAAGTCATGGCAGTCCTTTTGTCAGTTGGATTGAAGGGAAGGAAGTGAACCTCTTGAATACCAGCCCTTGCCTGAGTTTTAGACAAATCAGATACAACAGCATGTAGCAATCAGAGAAGGTAGTAATGAGCACAATACTACAACAACATTTAAATTCAACAGCATGTTTACATACACGAAAAAGAGATGGATTATCATATTATCATATATGAATGTACCTCTTTTGGATCACCTAACATCCCTACAACAGCAGCATCTATAGCATCTTGGTTTTCCAATCTTGCAGCCCGAGCAGCCATGAGAACTACTGTATCTACATCAACTCCTTTAGCAAAAATCTATAGAGAACATTAAAACCAGTTCTGTAAGAATACCACACAAAGAAAAAGAAAATCAGCAAACAACACAGTTCAAAACTGACTACTACTAACCTCAATAAGATTCTTGTCAACTGACAGTTTATTCAAAGTCAAAGTTCCAGTTTTGTCACTACATAATACATCCATTCCTGCCATCTCTTCTATGGCTGTCATTCTTTTAGTAATAGCACCCTGCAATGATTGTATGAAGCATAACCCTTAAATTCTAAACTGTTTGATTTAAAACATGAGACAACCACTTCTCAAGAAGCACTGATGTCTACCTGTTGAGCTAAGCGATGGGATCCAATAGCCATTGTCACTGACAAAACAGTAGGCATGGCTATAGGAATTCCTCCGATGAGAAGCACAAGCAGATTGTCAATCCCAGGTCGATATTGTCGGTGTTGAATTGGGTACATGACAATGATCTCTATTATCATTCCCACAGCAATGGAACATATGCAGAAGTTCCCAATAGCAGTCAGAACCTATTTAAGTAACTCAGAACAAGCTAAGTGTCATTGTGAAGCAAATCATTCTATATATAAAATCAAAAGAAGCAAATCATATTATAATCACATATCACTGCATGTTTTCTTAAATTATCTAATTTACTGCATAGGTAGTGGTAAGCACATGGAGAGGATAATACAAAACATTTCCTTCTTAATTTTGAACAAATACAATTTCATTAAAGAGATTGAAGTTCAATTTACCTTCTGAAAATGACCAACTTGATTTGTGGAGTCCACAAGGTGAGCAGCTTTGCCAAAGAAGGTATGAACTCCCGTGGCTATAACAACTGCATTTATCTCTCCCTGCTTGCATGTGGAACCTGAATAAACACTATCACCAGGGCCTTTTGTGACAGGAAGAGATTCACCAGTAAGTGCAGACTGGAACCCAAACCAGAAACTTAAAAAACCAACAACATAAATATGATAACCAAATAGCAGAAGATAAAAAAGCAAAGACTACAAGTTGCACCTGATCAATCTTCAACGGATCACCTTCAAGTAAACGAGCATCCGCAGGGATAATATCACCTAGCTTAACACTAACTATATCCCCTGGAACAAGAACACTAGCATCCTCCTCAATCCATTTCCCATCCCGAAGGACCTGAATAAGAATTTTATAATGTTATTAGTAAAAGTCAAATTAAGACAAAACATCCGTTATTATGGCTGATATAAATCGGTGCATGAATTGAGATACATCAAATGGAAGCAAATTATTTTCACTTTCTTGAAAATGAGTTACCTAACAATACAAATACACCAATAAGCTTCTAACAACTAATACCTTTGCTTTAGGTGCCAGACGAGCCATCAAAGCTGCTGCAGCATTACCAGCATTGTTCTCCTCGATGAAACTTATTGTTGAATTGATAATAAGGAGTGTGATAATCCCAACGAAGTCTTGCCAATCAGGAGGTTTGCCCTGATGAATGTGAAGAGAAAAAATTCAGGAAATTGGCAAAACCAATAACATAATGCAGTTCCAAAAGAAACTTGTACTACCATTTCAGAAAGTCTTTCTCCCATTCTCAGCATTCACACAAAGAAATCAAAATGAACATTTTAAACAAAATAAATTATTAAAGGTGTGCAGCAACTTACTCCTCCATTGGCCAAAGCAATGGCCATGATTGCTGCAGCTTCCATGACCCATGAAAGAGGATTCCACATAAATCCCAAAAACTTCAAAACCTTGCTCTCCTGCAAAAACAACAAAGAGCTCAGCAGACAAACTAAAATAACACCTAGGAACAAGCTTCCAATTAAAAGTAGGAGCAGCTCTCTTTCTAAGTTCTTCAATAAATTTATTAACCAGCAACTCATAATATGATATCAACTCTCTATCATTTCCTTTCATCTCATTTTTCTTTCTATGTCTATTCCTTTTTCATCATATCACTTACCATCTATGTCACTTTCCTTACTCTTTTTTTCCCTGTCCATCTCTCTTTTCCTTTCAACCCAAAATGGAGGTGTACTTTACATTTTCCCCATCAAATAGTGGAGAAAGGGATGTTTTCCCATCTGCAACTACAAAGCACCTTTCCCTACTAAAGAGGAAAAGGCAAAAGAAGAAGACAAATTGAAGGGAAGGACCTGTTTCTCCTCAAGTTTGTTGTGGCCAAAAATGGCCAACCTCTCCTCAGCAGATTTTGTTGTGAGTCCATTTGAATCACACCTCAGAGTCTGAAAAACCTCTTCAAGTGGGACGTTTTCCTGCAAAAAAATTTCAACCAAATGTAAAAATCAATAAATAAATAAATTCAAAACAACAAAATCCGAGGAAATTTGCCAAAAACAGAACAAAACTTGAAACTCCCAACTCCAGAAACAGCAAAACAAAACCCAGAAAACACTCACCAACCCCATATTTTTTTCTTTAAAAACTACTAAAATATTGCAAAATCACAGGACAGAAACAAAGATAAACAGTTCATAAAGTTCAAGCAATTCCGTGAACAAAGAAGTAAGAAACAGAGATATGGGTTGGTCTGTTCAGTACCAAATCCACAGCTTCCTTCAAAACAGCATGCATGGCTTCTTCCTTGTCAGCCATCTCAACCAAAACTTGTTGCACAACACTAAAGGTGAGAGCTTTTGATGAATATCACACACCCAGAGAAACCACACAAAGAAAACAGAGCAATTCCTCTGTTTTATCTTTTCTCTTCACCTCTTCGTCCCAATTTAGAATGTGTGCTGTGACGTTTCTTCTGCTTTTGGTTTGTTTGTGTGTCCTAACTCTTGATGTGGCAGCTTTTTAAGGACAGCATGGTAAACACCTCTATGAGGATTTCATGTACTTGCAGGTACACTCTGTTTCTATAATATTCCACACTTGTACTTATTGTGTCTTTATTTATTCTTATTCCAGAGTCTTTTCTACCTCCATATTAAATTTAGAATAATTATTAATCATAACAAAATATACTTTTCAACTCAGACTATTTAATGTTTTTTGTTTTAGTATATATATTTGTGTCGGTTCTCAATATAGTGTCCTAGTGTTTTTTTCAAGGTTAATCCATGTTTGGATTTAAATTTTTCTAAATATAAATTAAGAATATCCGTTAGGTGTTTTGAATGTTGTTTTGATTATACTTATAATTTTATTTTAGTACCATCTATAATAAAATCAATATTCATATAAGTTTTTAATTTTTATAATATTGAGATTTTCTTATTTATTTTAGTCTATTTATTATTTCAAATCTTAAATATTAGAAGTTTTTATATTATTTTTTATTGTCATCCTTATCAGTCACATAGTTTCTCATTAAGGAAAAAAAAGACAGCAACAAAATTATTATTTTGCTAAAAATTTAAAAAACCTCAAAAATTATAACATTAAAATCTGACCATATTGTCTAAATAAAACTCTAATTATTGTTAAAATTTAATATAAAAAATTAAACATTTGTACTGATGTTTTTCTTATATTAACAGTTTCAATGGGTTCTGATGCCTCAACTTAATGATCACAAAGAAGTGATATTTCACAATTTTAATAATATGATTTAATGACAACGTGTTTAATGAAAAAAATTACTTATATTAATTGAGTTGTTGAAAAAAGTGACGTAGAGAGCACACCAATCAAGACGATAAAAATAGTTTTGTATGAGTGAGTGTAGGGTACCCTACGTTACATCATTACCATTATTAAATCATTAATATAAATTAGTTTAGGGCACTCATCAATTCGATAGTAACACACTCTCCATGTGAATGATTGTGTTAACAAAAATCACATTTTTTTTCCTAAATAAACTTCTTATTTTCCTTCTTCCTTCTACATCACATAAAATGCTTCTTGCATTGAAAGAAGAAAAATGTTCTTGAAAAAACAATCTAAGTGTTATTTTAAGATGAAATAAAGTATTAATTGTTTTACAAGCCATGTCTTTATTTTTAATATTACAAGTAATAAACAATTTTTTACGCTTATATATGGTGTGCTAATTGTTTTTAATAAAAGTGAGGTAAATTAATTTCCAATCAAATCAAATCAAATTGTAAAATTTATACTATTAAATTAACTATTCTAAAATGAGAGTTTTATTTTAATTATAAGTTATAGTAGTTGATATATTAATAAGTATTAAATTTAATAATTAACATCAAGTTCAAAGTCTCGAATTTAATTCTTAGTTAAAGATAATTAAAAAAATATATATTCAAGAATTGTCTTGACAATTTCTATCATGTTACAAAAGCTTAACAAATCTAATAAAAGTTATAGTTAATATATTTTTAATTAAAACCAGAGAAAATAAATAATTTTTTTAAGCTTGATCATCTTTAAACCAGAGAAAAATTCATTACAAAATATTATTAATGTATTTTACAATCGTTATTCTATTACTAGCATAAACACATGTGTTATCGTGTCTGGTTTACATATTTATATTATAGTAGTACGTGATGATAATATAATGTTATTAAGTTAATATATAAATAAAATTATATTTATTAAAAATTAAAAATAAAGTGAAATATATCAAAAAACATAAAAGAATAACTTTTGATTTTGATAAATAGAGAAAAAAGAGAAGAAGCAGAAACAGAAAATATTATAAAAGATTTGTAAAAGTAATGGTCAATTTTCAAAAATTTAATAAATAATTATATTTCAAAGGGTAAAATTAATATTTTAGAATGTAAACACAAAAGAAGAATCCTCCCTATAAATAAATTAAGGTGAACTTCAATTACTTTTTCCTATAATTACCGAACAAATCATTTAAACGCTATTTCTAATTAGGTGAGAGTGTGAAATTTTTATTGTTAATAATTGTTATTAAATTCATTTTTTATTGACCACAAACTTAAAAATAGCATGTTATAAAACAAAGCAAAGAGAAAAAACAGCCTTTGGAAGAACGATAGAGGTGTGGACAGAAACACAAATGATGATTAGGCACTGCAAAAGACAACACACAACTACCAATTACAATCAAATCTTTTCCACCACATATTTTTTGCTTAATAATAAGGATTAGTGAATAGATTAACGTCTACACTCTTCTGTTGCTATATTACTTTTAAGGAATTTGATGGTTGATTAGTATTTGACTAATTAATCAGATTGCTTAAACATTATTTCAATCAATCTTCAACTCTCAGTTTGATGCTGATCATGATGTTGTTGTTGATTTTAAACTCCATTGAAATGAGATTTTATGAAACTCGTAATATTAATATAAAACATTAAGTATGTTCAAATAATATAATTAAGATGAATTTCCGCATTTTATGAATTATTTGTTTTAAACACTTAAACTACTCCTGATCAAGGTTTAAGAGATAGTTGAGGTTAAAAGAACAAGAGTTTTTATTTTCTTAAGAACGACAATCTTCGTTCAAAATCTCGTTTTTACCGCACAAATGATGTTAATATTATAACTTCATGTTTCTTAAGATAATATCATTAAGATCATTTATCGGTCAATTATCATATTTAAGGTATTGTACTCAATTTCGTTATAGTTATATCAAGACATTCTAACGGATCAAAATAGAAAAATATATCTAAATTATACGTAATCTCAATATGTAAAAATATTGAACATACAAGAACAATTTTAAAAATTTAAATTTCATTGATGTTACTACACTCACAAAATCAATTATTTACAAAGCATTTAAATATTACCTTTTAAGATAAAACAAAAAGGTAGGAGAATGATGACAAAAATTTTAAGTTTAATTAATCAAATTTTATTGAATCATAAGGTCGACTTATCAACTTATTTAACAAAATAAAAAAAAAAAGTAAAATTGTAGAGTTACAAACATAAAATTATGAAACTATATAGAATTACAAATCATAAAAAATATTATTATTTTTTTCTAAAATAGTTTTTGCTCTAGATTATGTTCAAATATAATAGTATATGAAGCAATAGGAGGGAGTTGGTGATCTTGAAATCTATCTACTTCTTGTTGGCTTTAATAAGAATAATAAAATATATAGGTGCATGAAGTGGCGTGTCTCACTTGATGGTGGAAACATGAGTGTGCAAGTTATTAAAACAAGACACTTCATCTTCACTATTTTCTTATCATCTTCATTCTCTCTTCACACTCCATTAATGTATTTTCAACTTATCTTCCTTTCTTCGCTTGCAAAACCTTTTACCTAATTCTTAGACTTTTCAATTCAGCACCAACATGTGTCTATTAGGTTTCATGTTTCATACAGTTATTATGCATAATTTGACTAAGTATTATGTGTGTTTTTGTGGAATGATGTTTCAAGTATACTGAGTTTTTAATTCAACATATCTATTTCTCTAATTCCTAGCTTTCACAATATTTGTTGTTTTTTTAAATAAAATTTAACTGATTAATTTAGGATGAAAAATTTATAGTTAATATAATTAAAATGATTAGATTTGTAATTGAAAAAAAATTCAAACCGACTTTAATATCAACTATATGCACCAATGTTAATCCACACAAGTAGGTAAGAACTTGTATTCTTTCATCATAATTTTCTATTATTGTCCTTACTTGAAAACAGTGCAAAAAAATTTTAGGTGAAACCAAAATGTTGATTGCAAATCATCAGTGAAGATAGAAGAAAAAAATTACTTACAGAAGATTCCCAGCACTCAATTCAGTGAGAATATAAGAAAATTAAATATATAAGAGTAAGTATAAAAGAGTGAGTGAATAATTTCTGTAGAAATACGTATTTATAAGTTTTTTTTTTTTAAATGTGTTAGTCTCTACTAAAAAATTCATATTTCTTGTTAATTTTGTTTTGAATTTTTTTTAGAAAATACTTATAAATTTTATTATGAAAAATAAATTACAGAAAATTGTTGCCAATTTTTTTACAAAATATTTTATATAAAACACTTTTCGCAACAAATTTTATAAAGAATACTTGTGATCTTTATAATTTTGTAAAAAATAATTATCCACAAAGTAATTACCAATTAAAATCTTTAGAAAGAATAACATCAAAATTCTGATAAGAATTTCTAGTAATAAGTATTGTATATATAAAAAATAAATAAATAACCCAATTATTAGCATAATATTTACTATTTAACCTATTATTAATTACTTTCTTTCTCTATCTATATATATTGATAATATTATACCATTAATTAGATATGTTTTATTATTAGTTGTTTGGATTCTATTAGATAATAAATTAATACATGTTTTATTATTATGTGTGTTCCTTAACATGAATAGTACTTAATCTCATTCATCAAATTCTTGTACACTGAATAATAAATTTACATTAAAAGAATTCAAACACATGGATGAGACTTCATGACTTCATTTTCTTGAAGTTTGTAAGTAATCGTCTTCATGATTTAGTAGCATAGTGAGTGACAATATAAAAGGTGTTAACATTTATGAATTCAAATTTGGGAGTCACTATTTTTGACTTAAGGCTTTGACTACTCATTTGTTCATTATATATACTTTACTTCCATTATCTTTGTGAGAAGGTTGTAGCTTCATCACTTTATTTATAGAATATAGTAAAACACTTTTATGAATTATTACATTACTCATATTTATTGGATTAATATATATTAATATGAGAGATGGATTGACTCAAGAATAACTCTTTTAACTTTATTAGATGATATGTTAGAATGTGAGAGAATGCAAGAGAAGATAATTAAAAAGAAGGTACAACAAAGGCGTGAAAATGAAAATAATTTTAATTGAAAGAAAAAGAGAAATAGAAACAAAATTATACTATTTAATTAATTTATTATTATTATTTATATATTATTATATTTTAAATAATAGAAAATAAGAGGATAAAGTTATAATGAATTACGTCACCCATGATCAATTATGGAGTAGTTTTTAATGTATTAACTAAAATACAATATGATAGATGATGTCTCAAACATAATCTAGTTTCGAAATAAGTTTTCATTTTGATTTGAAAGTCTTAAATTTTTTAAGACAATAAATGTGTGGATTCTCTTATTAGTTTAAAATGAATTTGGCGGCTGATTTTATATGATATCATGTTTTACCTAATAGTATTAAAAATGATTTCCTTACAAATTGCTTTATATTTTTTAACAAGAAATGACAAATAAATTTGTTCTCCCGAGTATTGTCTGAATTTATTTTTGCATTAATTAAATATAGATATGGATATGAAAAATTTTCGACTTTTTCAATTGGATATGAGGATGGATACGAGGATATACATATCACCACCATATTTTCATCATAGTTTAAATTTTTAAAATATTCATAATTAATTAAGTAATATATATATATATATATATATATATATTATTTTTTATTTCTTCTAATTATTTGGTTTGTCATGAAACTTATTCAAATCTCCAATATATTTTCATCTTATCATATTCTTTGATTTGTAATTATAATAATAAATCTTTCATAATCAAAATGAAGGTTATTAATTACTTAAAAAAATGTATATATACTCTTTTATTTTGAAAAAAAAAAAAGAAGAAGAAGGAAGAAAGTGTAATGAATGAATGAGATGTACTCAAACAA
>Ga0214542_1007394_pt1 | contig 19121 bp, 12 predicted proteins | sample CNSS1metaG_FD_160096 | JGI IMG/M metagenome (GOLD analysis project Ga0214542, IMG submission 160096) | Root nodule microbial communities from cowpea collected in UCLA plant growth center, Los Angeles, California, USA - CNSS1 | ecosystem: Host-associated > Plants > Roots > Nodule | place: USA...
CTAAATATTATTAGTAACATGGGGTATAGGTAACATGTGATAAAATGTTACTAATTCCTTCTAGTAACATTTTTCATGTTTTAGTAACATTTTTTTAATGTTACAAAATGTGATATATGGAGTAGTGTATTAGTGAGCTAAAAAAATTTAAATTTGTCCCGACCCACCACGGCTGGGTGGGTTAAACAGATTGTTTCACTTGATTAAAAAAATACAATTTTTTTTTTCTTCCGTCCTAAAAAAACTAAATTTTAATTGTGATTAAAATTTAAATAAACTTAAATACAATCTAAAATAATGTTCAACCCCAAATACAAATCAAAATCACAAAAATATTATGTTTGCATTTGCCAACCCAATATGTTGGCTAAAAAAACCAGCCCAACCCAACTCAAATACAAAAACATTATGTGATCCTTTATCTGAGGGTGAGTTGGTAAGCCAACCTGGTTCACCACGGGCTAACCCTACGAGTCCTAACCAACTTCAACAACTCTAATATTTACTGCTAACATGTGACATACATGTGTTAAATTCTATTTAATTAAGGGTTAAATATGTTTTTGGTCTCTTAACTTTCACTGAAAATTGAAATTAGTCAATCTTGGAAACATTGGCCTAATTTAGTCCCCTAACTCTAGAGATGTATAGGTGTGAATTTATTCCTTTTAACCAAATTTTGTTATGTTTATTTGACGTTTCAAATGCGTTTCATGATAATATTTAAGTGTTTTACACCGTTTGATACATTTTTGTTTTAATGTTAACTGAGAAACATATTTGAAACGTCAAATAAATTTAACAAAATTTGGTTAAAATGACTAAATATATGCATTTCTAAAGATGGGGGACTAAATTAGTCAAATATTTTGAAGAGGAACTAATTTCAATTTTCACTAAAAATTAAAGAATCAAAAACATATTTAACCATTTAATTAATATTGTAGTCCTTATATTAAAACAAATACTTATTGTTTTTCAATTTTTTTATGCAATTAAGTTTTAATTTTGTTTAAAACTAATCCATTTTTTTTTAAATCGCATAATGTTGACCATTTTGCTAAATTTGCATTAACATTGTTTGGTGGGTATCATGTATTAGTATCTTGATTTTCTTTTTCACACCACCCATCCATCCCCTTCCTCTTCCCCTCCCTTAGACTACCCCTCCATCTTCTTTGTCCTCCTCCCCTATACATCACCAACCCCAACTCCACAACCTCCACACCACCATCAGAAACTCCAACTCATATTTTTCTCTTGATTTTATTCATGAGAAACTCCAACCCCAACCCCAACTTCCACCTCACGTGGGAGTTGAAGCTTTTCCCACAATTAGATTTGTTGTGCCAAATAGGGTCTCTTTAAGGTTTGTTTGTCACAAGAGTTGACCTTACTCAATCAACATAAGTTTCTTTACATTTTCAAAACCTCTCAAGTATATACAAACCCAATTAAATTGTGATGGTGGTGGTTTGAGAAAGGATGAGGAAAGAGATAAAGGGGTAGTGTAGGGAAGGAGGGAAAGGAAGGAGATGGATGAATGGTGTAAGGGAGGAAGAAGAAGAGGAAGTTTGTGGATGGCTGGTGTAGCGGAGGAGGAGGAGGGGGAAGAGGGAGATGGAGGGTGGTGTAGAGGAAGAGGAAGAAGAACGAGATGAAGGGGTGGTGTAATGGAGGAGAAGGAGGATGGATGAGATGGAGGGATAATGTGAAAAAGTGTAGAGGAGGGCGAAAAGGAAAGAGATAGAAGAGTGGTGTAGGGGAGGAGGAGAAAGGAGATGGACGAGTGGTATAGGGAGGAAGAGGAAGGGAATGAAGGAATGCAAAGAAAAACTCAGAAAACAAAATAGAAAAATAAAAGCTAAAAAAAATAACAAATCAAAATACTTACACTCCTATCGATGTTAATACAAATTTAATTGAAAAGTCAATATTACGTGATTTTAAACCATATTAGGACTCAATTGGGTAGAAACAAAAATTGAAAAACAATTAAATATTTTCTTTCAATATAGAACCAAAGTACTAATTAAACTTTTAAATTTATAACTATTACTATGTAGAGATTTTGTTATTGTGACTTACAGTGCTACTTTATCTTGAAAGTACTATAACTGTGAAAGAAAAGTCTATCTTAAAATATTGCAAATATAAGTTAAATAACATACAATTGTATACTTTGAGTAATACTTCTGATAATTCTAGGTAAATGTAGAAATTAAAATACGTGTCTCTAAATTTTTAATTTTTAATTTTAATCTTTATGTTAGTGTAAAATTATCACGATTGACTAAATATAGTGTTGTTAAAGGTAAATGTAATTACTTGAATTATGTTATTTATCGTATTCTATCGATATTTGATTTGGTTAGTTTTTTTTTTTTAATATTTATGTAACTTAATTAACCAAATCATGCTTTCGTGATTATAATTAAACTTAAACAAAATCTTTTATAAATTAGAATACGTGTAAAAATTGTAATATAACTTACTATTGGGAATGAGTAACAACAATCAAGTGTCAGTGGTAGGTCTTTTTCTTAACATTGAAACAATCCACTTCTTTGTTATTATTATTTTAAAGACACTTAAAGTAAAAACTTCTTTACTTTGTGACTTTTGGAGTGTCTTGCCCATTGCGAAGAATCATGCCTTTTATTATAAGACAAAATACATAAGTATATGCTACCATTTTGTTTAAGAAGTAGTAAAGAAAGAAAGTATGGATATGCAAAAGATTCACACCAATGAAAACCAAACAGATGTTATGACAATGTCAATTAGCATTGACAAGTTTATATTAATTTGATTTTAGTGTAGTTTATCAGAAAAATAAGCAACATGGTGACAAAGAATAAAACATGGTGTGAAAATTTGATTAATTTCATAAAAAACTTCAAGTGTGAGAAAGTGAGAAGAGAAGTATCACATTAGGGAAAATTTACTTTAGTGCTTACTTTTCTTGTTATAAAAGAACCACAACAGTTTATAGACATTTCAAATCGTGAGTCAACCTAGCTCATCACAGGTTTGAGCTAGCACTAGTGTAGAATTCTCATTTTACCTCGCCTTATATGTCTCGGTTGGCCAGGAACCGAAGCATATAATGGCGCGATGTCATTTTTGTAATTAGAACCAAGTTTTAGGCCTCGGTTCTCCAAATACCCGAAGCCAAAAAGGGGTATAGGCCCCGGTTCGCCCAAAACCGGTGCCAAATAGTGGTATAGGCCTTGGTCCAGTAAGACCCGAAGCCAAAAAGTGGCTGGACGTTAGCTGTTTGGCCTCGGTCCAAGGAGACCCGGTGCCAAAAGCGGGTCTATGGCTTCGGTTCCCCTAACAACCGAAGCCATAGGGTTTATTTAGGGTTCAAATTTCGCGAACCATTCTTCTTCCCCACCGCTCTCAATTTCTCTCTGAAACTTCATTTCCCTCTTCTCTCTCCCTGTAACTCTAACTCTTCCACGCTGCACCTCCACTGAAACATAGCATACACAGGATTTGTTCTGGTGGTTGCGTTAACGGTTTTCGGAAGCACAAGGTTGGAGGGAGCGTGGCTTCTATGTAGGTGACTTCGTCGTTGAAGCTTGTGTGAGGGAAGGGTTGTGACAGAGGGAAGATGAAGGTTCCGCGAGTGTAGCGGCAGGAGGAGAGCGTGAGGCCGAGGTGGGTGTGGGCTTAGAAGATCAATGGTGTCATGGATTTGAGAAGTTGTGTGGTCCTGCACGTTTTGATTATGGTCTTTGTTGGGTACACAAAGAGGCTCAATTCTGATAAAACATAAGCGTCGAAGTAGGAGTTTTCGACGGCTGAAACCACCATGCATTGAACCTCTTGCACCGTTAAGGGTTTTGTTGGACTAGGATAAGTTGGATGCCATGAATCTGCTGCAATCCCATTTCAGAAGAAAGGTTTCAGGGTCTCCAAGAATGCGCTGCAGCACTGCGTAGAACAGGCCTCGGTTTAAGCGTGACTCGAGGCAGAAAAACGCTTTACGGCTTCGGTCCACACCCGAGGCCAAAAGACATCCCTTTTGGCTTCGCTCCAATATGCTTCGGTTCTAAAACCAGGGTAGAATATAAAAAACAACCGGGGCCAAAGGCCCTTATTGTACTGGTGTAGGTCGGGATGAAAAAAATAATGTTTTTGCCAATTTTGGGTCAAATAGAGTCCAACTCACTTAAGTTGTGGGTTATGCAGGTTTGAGACTGGGTATCAACCCAATTAAATTTTAAAAAGGTTATCTGAAACCCTAATTTCCATTTTGTCTGTTACCCTATTGGTTTCATACATTATTCCACGCGCATATTCCTATTCTTTTTCTAATTTCAATGGCTAATATCACTTGTTTTACTTCCATTATCAGCGAGGCCTGCAATCATATTCAACTTTCATTATTTCTCACTTCCAACACCATTTGCCGATCCTTAATCATTCTTCACACACCAATGGAAAATAAGAGAAGGAGAATGAGAAGAAGAATCATGTGTCAAATTAGCGTCTTTGGACCTTGACCAACCAGAGGAATCTCGTGAGTGTTAAGGTCGAAAAAGAGAATGAACGTGATGCCACAATCATTATTACCAACGACAACGATGGCATAAATGGTGGTCATCACCAGCGATGGTTTGGACAAGGTGAGGCAACAGAGCGACACAAAGCGAAGATGAGGTTGCGAGTTATCTAATTTTACGATCTGAAGGAAGAAAAGGGAGGTCATGCGTCGATAGGATGACATAGTCGTCAACGACGATGTTGTTGACAAATCTTGTTGATGATATTGAAGCCATGGTTGGCGATGGCATCTCATGAACGAACCTGGATGGATAGGGAAGAAGAAGAGCTTTTGCTTCTTTTTTTTTTTAGAAAACATGTGCAAAGAATATGAAATAAAAAAGTTATTACACATGTTAGTGAGTCAACCCACCTAACCCACCAACCTGTGATGGGTTAAGTCGGGTTGCAAAAATTCTGACTGACCATAAAATGATCTGAATTGGGCTCACTCATTTTTAACCCCACCTGTGGTGAGCCAATCTGTGTTAGTCAGGTTGACTCACTTGGCACCCCTAATATTTTCTTAGTAAGACACACAAAAGTAACTTCCTCTTGTTTTTTGGTGCTTGAAAGGTGAATTAAGAAAGAAAAAACATTTATCCTTTAAGGTTTTCTTTGTAGTTGTTTTTCCTATTTCAAAAGGAGTGTATTAATGTTTTCTCTTTGGATTTAGAGAAAAAGTTATTGTAATTTTTTTTCCTTTAGTAAATTACATTATTGTTTATTGTCTAATTATTTTATTCTTCTTTTCATCTTTTATTTTAGTTTAGTTATTATGTTGTTTTGGTACCAAATACAAACTTTTAAATATAGTTGTAGTGGAGAAAAATATACAATGATAATCCTCATAATCACAATCCAATTTAGATCCCCACATAATTCTTTAACAATATTTTTCATTTGGTTTTGTTCCAAGGGGATGCCTCTAAATACACCTAGACGTAGAAACAATTGGTTAAAATTCCTATAAGTTAAATATGTTTTGGGTCCATTAATTTTTAGTGAAAATTAGAATTAGCCACTCTTCAATACTTTGACCTAATTTAATCCTTCAACTTTAGAAATACGTGGATTTAGTCTTTTTAACTAAATTTTGTTAAGTTTACTTGACATTTCAAATACGTTTATTGGTAGTTCTTAGCTAACATTGAAGCGGAAATGTGTCAAACAGTGTAAAGAACTCAAATATTATCATGAAACGTGTTTGAAACATCAAATAAACTTAACCAAATTTGATTAAAAGGATTAAATTTACGCATTTATAAAGTTGGGGGACTAAATTGGTCCAAATTTTTGAAGAGAGACTAATTCTAATTCTTACTAAAAGTTATGGTACCAAAAACATATTTAATCCAATATCCTATCCTTTACAATTACTTAATTCCACAAAATAAGAGAACAAACACCCTTTGAAAGATAATTTTTTATCAAATAAAAATATAGATCATTACTTGTTTTTTCCTCCTAAAATCCTCGTTGAATTCTTTAGTTATTGTAGCAACAACCACGTGCACTAAATATGTAACAATACTAAAGTAATACTACAACTATTTCAACTAACCATTCAAAGATATATAACCTTATCCCTTTGAAAGAAAGAAAAATTCCTTCATGTACAAACTAAGAAAACAAAAGGAAAAATATATTATATATATATATATATATATATATATATATATATATATATAATTCTCAATGACAAAATGTGCATTAATATAATTTTTTATCAATATGCATTAATATTATACTAATACAAACAATCGAGAAGATAAAGACAAAAAAAAAAATTGAGATAAAGCAAGACTAAGGTGAACAAAATGATTATAATGGTAAATGACAATGGAGACACTCATTTCCAAACAAAATTCGGTCACTAAATTTATTATTTCTTAAGTAGTGTTCTACTAAACCTTAGAAGGAGGTATCTTATTAATGACAAGTTCATAACCTAGTTGATTACTTGCGATAGGAAAAGTAGTATACCACAATGCCACCTATAGTTTCTTCAATAATGATGTTATTGATTGTTTGTGTGTTCATTCAATAACTTGAGAAAGTGATTTAACAATAACGAGTTATGAGTTAACCTATATAAGATACTACAACACTACATTTTATCCAAAAATTTCAAAATTATGTATATATTTGTTTCATATATTTAACTTTCTCATTTCTATTTAATATGAGATTCAAACTGATGTTTAAATTATTAAGACTAAATTTCACTAAAATTCCCTTCTTACAACAAATATATGGGTGGTCTATCTTGATTGGGAAAGTAGTTCTAGTCACCATTGTCGTAGCATACCCAAGATAGTGGAAACAAATCTTCTTGTGAAATCCATTGTTTTGCTTTTACATTCAATTGACTCTATAAATAGAGTCTTTGATTGTAATTTGTATGTCAAACATAGTGTGAAATAAGAAGAGGAATTATTTTGATATTTCTTTGTGTTTTCATATCTCCATGTTTCTTCCAACAAGTGGCATCTAAATCACAAGATTGGGACCTAAAGGATTACTATCACAGCGTCATGAAATGGAGGTGAAAGTTTTCTACCTACATTGCCAATTCTTGTTGGCAAGAATTATGACCACTAGATTATAGAATGGAGGTTATTCTTAGTTTTCAAGAAATTTTAGAAATCGTGAAAAAAAAATGATGCTACAACCAAGAAGAAAGACTACAAGGCTTGTTGTCTTCTTCATCAGTGTGTAGATCTTGTGAACTTTAAGAAGATCTCTAAGGTTGACTCAGCCAAAAAGACTTAGGATATTCTGCAGAAAACATATAGAGGATTTGAGAAGACCAAGAAAGTTAAGTTGTAGTGTCTTAGAAGATAATATGGGTCATTATCTATGCTTGATCAAGAATCGATTGGAAATTGCTTCAATCAGATTCAATTGTTGGTGAACTCAATTAAGGCTTATGGAGAATCAGTCACAAATTGGTGGAGAAGGTTTTGAGAACCTTTTGTCTAAATTTGACTAATTGTGGTTGCAATTGAGGAGTCTAAAGACATATAAAAGATAAAGCTATAGGAGCTCCAAGGTTCACTAGAGGCTCATGAGCTAAGATTATTGTCAAGAAGTGGTATGAAAATTGTTGAATAACAAGCTCTGCAAGCTCAAGTATGGTTCAACTTGTGGTAAGTGGAAGAAAGGTGAAGAGTCTATGACTCACCATGCAGCTATGTAGGACCTTCCTAGAAGAGTGAGAAGAAGCATGACTAGAAAGGAGGCCTCTAATCCTTCTTCCATTTCTTTATTCTCTATTACCTTATGTTAGTGTTCCCTATGTTAACTTTTGTTGACTTGACTTTGGTTGACTTATTGACCATAGTTGACTTTACCTAAGTTGACATGTTTATCTTTTTCTTTCTTTCTTTATTTGTTTTGTAGGTTAAGCTTATGCTAATTAGGAGTGAAATAACACTGATTGGAGTGGAGGAGAGCATGGCCTTGCAACTAACAAGCTTGAACATGTGGAGGAGAGAAGAAAGCAAAAAGAAAAAGCAACATGTACCATGTACCACATGGTACATGTACCTTGGCTGCACACCACATCCACCTAGGATGAATATCATGAAGAAGCCACCATTTCCATACCAAAGTGTCTTGTTTTAAGCTAGTTTTTAACTTAGTTTCTATAAGCGAGATTTTGTTATTTGCATAGACACCCTTAGGTCATATTTTCATTGCTTAGAGACTCTTCATGCTTACCTGTTTAAGGGGCTCTACTTGATATGTATAAGGATTGAATCTTTTGAGTTATAATACAAATAGTTTGATCATACGGTGAGGAGTTCTCCATTAGAGTGAAGCTTCACTAGCCTTATCTTGAGCTACCTCTCAATTGGCGGTATCATCACTCACCTTAAAGGTCAGATTGCCTTGTGCCCCCCTCTAAGTGGTGTGTCATCACTTGTCATCCCCTCCCCTTTCATGCCTTTCCATCTTTTGTTCATTTTCTTCTTAATTCCATTCAAATTTCCTTTTTCCATTACTATCTTTTTTTTTTATTTCCTTGTTTAAATGAACTCTCTTTTTCTCTAGAGCTCTTAAAGTGCACCTTCACATCTAGATAACTTGTTATCTTAATGTCCAGTGGAAATCTTATTCTCCATATGTTTGATGCCTTGTCAACTTGTGAGCATGATTTTTTTGTGTTGGTTTTTACCTTGGCCAAGAGTTATTTGTGGTGTTATCTTGCCAAAATTTTCTCTCCACGTGTTAAATGAGTGTTTAAATATGTTTAGCTTTTGTTTTAAGTCCATTTTCATATGCTAATTTGAAGTTTTCTATTTATTGTTACTAAAGTATTTGAAATTGCATGATAAATTTGACTAGTTTTTGTGTGTGCCTTGGAATTGATTGATTGACCTAAAATCAAAATCTAGACACATTTCCTTAACTTGTGCTAAGCTAGATTTATAAAATATAAAATTTTTCCAACCAATATATGCAAAGGCCGAAAGCTATCTTGTTCCTTTGTGAAACTCAAAATTTGAAAATTTTCTTGCCTCACTAGTGCAGAATTACATTTTTACCTCGTCTTATAGGCCTCGGTTGGCAAGGAACCAAAGCATATAACGGCGCGGTGGCATTTTTGCAATTCCAAGCAACTTTTATGCCTCGGTTCAAGAAAAACCCGAAGCCAAAAGGGGTTATAGGCTTCGGTTAAAAAAACACCGGTGCCAAAAGGTGCTTATATGCTTCAGTTGAACAGACCCGAAGCCAAAAACGTAGCTAGAAATTTCAAAAATGCCACTAGCCATTATGTCTTTGGTCTCAGGTAGCACTGAACCGGGGCCAAATAGTTTAATTAGGGCATAAAAACGCGAACCCCTCTACTTCTTCCTCTCGCGCCGCTGCATCTTCTCCATCTCTCTACGTCTCGCTGGATCCCCTCTCCCTTTCACCTCACGCATGAACAAAGCAAACATCACCACCCATCTATGCCGCACCCATTCTGATTGGTGATGAACCATAACGACAACACCGGCCACCACTACGACGCGAAAATAGGGCACCAGATTTGCAACGCGGCGACGCGATCCACCATGGCAGCACCTTTCGCGAGATCGCCATCACGCTCCACTAGAGGAACCACCGTCGAGATCTCCGCCACTGCAAAAAGCCACTGTCTGATCAAACCTAAGGACCCGACAGATCAACCGGCGAGTCTCTACGTGGCGAGTCTCAAGGGAAAGCAGATTACCATATTTGAATCCCCCGATGGTGGAACTGTGGCGAGGGATTTCACCTACATTGACGATATTGTGAAGGGGTGTTTGGGGGCTTTCGATACGGCCAAGAAGAGTACTGGAAGTGGCAGAAAGAAGAAAGGGCCTGCGCAATTGAGGATTTTTAATTTGGGGAATACTTCCCTCGTGCCTGTGAGTGAGCTTGTTGCGATTTTGGAGAAGCTTCTCAAGGTGAAAGCGAAGGGTGTGCCTCGTGCTCGTTTCTGTGAAATCAAAAGTTTCGAGAGGGCCAAGGAGAAAACGATTGATGATGATGAACAAAGGAGCGTGCTGTGCCGCGAAAAATTTAATTAAAAAAATGTTTTTACCATTAGGCTTCGGTTCTCGTGGACTCGAGGCAGGAAAGGAACCCTATGACTTCGGGTAACAACCAAGGCCAAAAGGGGTACCTTTTGGCCTTACCCCAATATGTCTCGGTTCCAGACCCGAGGCAAAATGAGGAAAATAACCGGGGCAAAAAGCCCTTACTACATTGGTGCCTTATGTTTCTAGCTTGAATGCTTGAGTGTTTGATGAGTTTGGCAAATTAGTTCCATCATTATTTGGTCCATATCTTCCTTGTTTATACTTGATTTTTGGTCTTGAGATTGCATGCTCAAATATTTTCCATAGAGTCTTTTTTCATGTCTTTCTTGTGTTAGTCTTCTTACTAGTTTTGTCACATTTTTTTTCTTTCTTTAGAGTGTAACTTTCTTGTTTTTGGTGCTTTTCTTGCTTGTCATAAAGTATCTTAGTTTTGTCATTGGAGTTTTCTTTTCTTGACACTCTTGAGAATGAATGTTGTGACATGTTTCTCTACTTGGGCTTGCTAGTTTATGAAAATATGAAAATCTAGAGAAGTTTTCACTCTTTTGGAAGAGCTTAAGTGCCTAACCTTGTTTTGCTTGGAAGAATGATGTAAACACTTGGGGTTGTTGTTTTTATGCCATTTTGGTCTCAGTATGTTTGAATTTTCTAACCATTTCAACTACCCTTGTCTCGGCTTTAAGCTTGTGTTGTAGGAACCATGAATTTGAATGACACCATTGTGGAGGAAGTGGAAGAAGAGTCACCTTTGAACTACACTAGAAATGGACAATCCTTGGTGTAACAACGCAACCAAGAGTAGACCTTGGTGAATTTGATTCATGAAATGGAGCTCACTAGAAAGAAGACCTTTGAGTAAATGAGAGAAGACATGACATAAAGTGAACTTAGGAGCACATCCAAAGGCTTGAAGCTAGCAAGGATAAGAGGAGAAGGAGGACCTCATCTGAGGACTCCTATGGTGTAGTAAGAAGGAGGTACAATAATGGTGATGGTGGAAGGCACATTTCCCTACCCAAAAGACAACCACCTCCAATCAAGATTCCTAAGTTCAAAGAAGACAATGATACTAACATCTACTTAGAGTGGGAGAAAAAAGTAGACCAAATCTTCAATGTACTTTTACTTGGTGATCAAGGGTAAGTAGATTTAGTAGTTTTAGAATTTGAGAATTATACCATGACTTGGCGACATTAAATTTGTATGAACTTTATTACCAAGAGCCACCACGACTCTTTGGATGAACATTAAAACTTTGATGCACACTAGGTTTGTTCCTTCTTAATATAGGAGGGAGACTCTTTTGCAGCTTCAAAGACTTCAACAAGGGTCCATGTATGTGAATGAGTATGCTAAAATTATGGAGTCTCTACTTCTCAAAGTAGGACTTTAATTTGAAAGTGAAGAAGAAAAGGTAGCTAGATTTATGAGTGGGTTAAGAGGGACATACAATATGTGGTAGAGTTGTATGAGTACTCCTCTCTTGAAAAGGTTTTACACCTTGTCATTAAAGTTGAAACTCAATTGAGAAAGAAAATTGAGGCCAAGAGGAGTGGTTCATACAATGACTACTACTCTAGTGGTTGGAAAAGAAAAGAAAGAAAACATGATAAATAAACTTTTGAGAGTTTCCAAGACCCATCTCCTAGAACCAATTGGTCTAAGACTTCTCACAATGCTCCTAATTCTTCTCAAGGTTGAAGGACAAGTTCTATAAATTTTTAAATGCTTGGGGTATAGACACATAGCTTCCAATTGTCCTACAAAGAGAACCATGACTTTGAACCTCAAAGGAGAAATAGAGAGTGAACATTTTTCTCCCCCTTCCCGTGAGAGTTCTTCCTCTCACACTTCTTCTTCATCTTTATGTAAGGATAGGATTAAACCAAGTAAAGGTGGTTTGTTAGTTGTAAGGCGCATGCTAGGGCAAGTTCCCAAAGAGCTTGAATCTTTTCAACGAGAATATGTTTTCCATAAAAGGTGCCTTATCAATGATAAATTGATAAAGGACTATCTCTTGAGGAAAAACATTTACAACTCAAAGGATATATGACAAGGTCAAAGGTCAAAATATGTCTACTTGACGCTTATAATTTTTCAAGAAGGAAGGAACTTAAAGAACATAATGATCATGAGCACAATTGAAAAATAATTTAAGGAATTAAATAAATTATAATTTTATTTTAATTTTACATAATGTTAAATTAATTGGGTGAATGAATCTCGTTGTGCAAGCCAATTTGTGTTCGCTTGGTGAGTAGTCATTGCTAGGTGAAAGTCTAGATCTGTAATTTTCATTTTTTGTTATTTTTATGTGTTTTGGGCTTTGAGTTTTCTTTTAGGATTTATAGTTTTTCTTAAATTTATGTGTCTATATATAAAGGTACCCAAAGCTGATGTAAATATTTTTTAGTCATATATTGAATTTGAGTTTATTAAAGAGAGGATTCTATTTATTATTGGCTTAGGCCTTAGGTTCTTATCAAAAATTGACATCTTTGTGGATAATCTTCCTTGACTTACCAATCTTATTGATTGTGGCGTCTCTATTATCGAATCTTATCAAAGAGTGACCTCTTTGTGGTGAATCTTCACTTGACTTATCAATCTGCTAGATTATGATGTCTCTTATCCCTGTCTTATTCTGCATTCTTCTCTGATTTATTTTTGTTGTGCTTTTTAAGGATTGTTAACTCACTTTTTCTTAGTCATTTTTAGAGTTAAACAAAACCTAAATAATCCCCCTGATGAAGTATAGGGAAATTAACTCAAGGGAGAATCCAAGGAAATTATGTGTATCAAGTTTAGCTTGCGTAATTTAATCACGCTAAAATTAAAATAAAAGAAAACAAAGGGGGAAAATTAAAATTAAACAAAGAAACTAAGAAAAAATGTGTAGATTTCTATTTAATTAAAATTAAATTAAATTCATGATTAAAAAGTGAAATCAAGATATGCATGAATGTAGTGCATGAGATGCAAGGAACCTAGAATGGAATGAGGAATTGAAATGAATCTAAATTGGAATAATGGTGAACCTAGATGAGTGATTTATGCATGAACAATTAATGGACCCACTAAAATGAGAATTTGTCACACAAAGCTAGAAATTGTGAAACTACAAAATTGAGAAATTAATGCATAATTGTCATGGTGAATTGAAATTAAAATGGAGTGAAAAAAAGCATATTTGAATGGGTTGTGAATGAGTGAATGTAATGAACCTACTGATGTGAGGACATGATACATGAGATTCATATCATAACAGGTTATGAAACAAATGCAGAATTCACGTGAATGTAGTGCAGAATTTACAATAATGGCAACATCATCAAAACCACAACAACAGCAGTACACCCACACTTATTTCTCTAAAATGTAATGCATATATAAGATGAATTGAAACCACTTGGTAGTAGAGATTTGGACAGTGACAATAGTGAAATAACACAAATCTAGAATGAAAATGAATGCATGGAAATCATGAATGCTACCTAAACTTAGATGAAAGCATGCATGAAATATATGGCTGTTGTGACTTGGACTGCAGTAGTTTGTACTATGCATCTTGTGATAGCAGAGATTTCACAACAAACTGCAAAATACCATTTCAACTAATTCCAAAGTGCAACAAAATTTTGCAGCAAATTCATGCAATAAAGATTAGTGATGCAGGTTCAGGATTATGTAGAGATGCAGATGCAAATATAAGATGAACTAAACCACTTGGCTTCAGAGTGTTATCCGACAATGACTCATGGACATATTTGAACTTCTAACAGTCACCTAGATTAGTTTAATTCATGTCCAGAGGCAATGCATATGTTGTATGGACCAATGGTAAATAATGCATATGTACAAAACATAAATATGCATGAAAATAAAGATCTATAACTAAGCCACTACCATAATTTGCGAAACTGGCAAATGTATGAAACTAATACCATTAAGACAGAAACTTAAATTTAGGGCAGAATAAAAAAAATAGAGATATTCCAAGATAGAATTAAGCATTACAGAATAAATATAAAATTGAGAGTTATTGCAATGAATGAACAAGGATCCATTTACACTCGAGAAGACATCTCGATATTGTGTTCCCACTTTGCGGTCACTTGATTTCCAAAGGGAAACCTTAACTGCACAGACTATGAACCTGTGGTCACTACACTAAATTAAGAACACATAGTTAAAATAAAACTGAAAACAATAAAGGAATTTAAAAGAAATATAAAATTTAAATGCTGAAAACATAAACTGCAATTGAATCGTAAACAAACAAACTCAACAATTGTAAATCAGAACTGCACTGGAACATTGTATTTCATTGTCAAAATTATAAAAGGATTACACAAGACAAGAAAGTGTTAGAAATTAAAATGGTGAAGGAAGCTCACTTAGCATAATCTCGACCACTTTGTGCTCGTGATTGACTAGGTGGGACTACCCAACACACTGGAAGAAACCTAATCTTTGAAGGCCGCTTTGTGCTCATCAAAGAAGAGGAAACCCCCTTATAATTCACTCTCTCCCTCGCTCACACCAAGAACACCCAAAGAACATGAAGAACTCGAACCCTAATCTCCAAGCATTTTTCTCTCTTGCGTAACGAGGGCTCTCTCTCTCAAAAACCTAAAATCTACCCTTATTTTAAACCCCCAAAAAGCGAAAAATCATAAAAGGAAAACCCAAAAATCGCGTATTCATGAATCCTTCTTCGCTGCCCTTGATTAGCTTTGATCATGCCTCATTCGTCCATCTTGAATCAGCTTCCATCACCTCCCTTGATCAACCTTTACTCTCATCATGAGCTCTAGATCTCGAGCCTTCATCATACATCAATCTCATTTCACCCTCGCTCTCGTCACGTTGATCACGCATCAGCTCTGGTTCGTGTACAACATCAGGTTTGGTTCTCAAAGGAGAGCTCTCTTGCCTCTCTTGATCAACATCAAAGTATCTGCCTTAAGTGAAATTGTGCTTTTAGGTGAAGGGCTAATATGCAAATAAGAAAGATTGGAGTCAAGGGGTCAAGAATGCGAAATATAAAAAGGAAAAGGGTTTCCTAGCAAAGAGAAATTATTAAAAAGGGATTTTTAAAGAGGGCAAACTAAATAAAACAAAATACTATTAAAACTAACATTTTTATCACATTTTTTTATGAAAACTAAATTTTCCTAAGCAACAAACAAAAATAGTTAATTCAAAACAAACAATTATTTATTTAAACTAAAAAGAAAGTTTTAGAAAGGAAAAATAAGCAAAATTGAAGTGCTAACAAGGATTCAAATTCAGAAGTGATCGTACTATTTCTTGGATAAGATTGTATTATATGGTATCAGAGGAAGGTTCCAGTTTAAATTTCCTCTTCTATCTTATTTTTTTGTCAAACGAAAAAAAGAAAAAAAAACATAAATTTTTTTGAATGTCCGTGTCCTGTGATTTGTTTTAAAGTTTTGTTTGGTTCATTATTCATAGAATTTTATAAGGAGTAAAACCCCTAAAGTTTTATCCAATTCTGTTGAGTTTTTAAATTGTCATGTTTTTTGTATTCTTTGTTTAAATTGTGTATTTCTCCATTTGATTCTTGAATATTTTTTTTTTTTGTTTTTATGTTTTCTTGTTAATTGTAGTCCCAATTAACTATTTGCAAGTGCAATTACATTGATTTACATGAGTTTGGCGGTTTGAAGGTCAATTTGTTTTTTTTATTTGTTTTGTGAGTTAAATTGCAAAATTGAAAAGAAAAGAAAGAATAGTGGATCCAAGTCAAAAGGAAACACACACACACACACACACACACACACACACATATATATATATATATATATACATATATAAAGAAAATAAAAAAGAAAAGTATAGATCTATGAGTAAAATAAAAAAAATAGTTTAACAAACATTTTTGCTGCAATTTTATTTGTGGTTTATTGATCTGCTTAATTATAATCAGTCTTTTCTTAGAGTCTCCTCATTGTCTCCTTTAACTCTTTTTGGTACTATGGAAGTCACTCATTTTGTGTGATGTTGTGCCTATGGAAGCCACTCATATTTTACTTGGAAGGCCATGACAATTTGATAAACATGCTTTCCATGATAGTCATGCAACCAAATTTACTTTCCATTTCTAAGACAAAAAGATCACATTTCTACCTCTGATGAGTCATTATTTTCTTCCATTCCACTGGCCTTTGTGTACTCATTAGACAGTTGATTAGTGCTTAATTATTCATCTTTAGAGTGTTTTTCGTCTGTTGGGCTTTATTGGGCCACTGTTCCGAATTTGGACTAATTTCACATTATTTGGCCTAATTTTTGTTTTTAATTATTTTTAGGTATTTGGGTGAAGCAATTTTGGAGCTTGGACATCAATATTCAGTTGAAGAGAGTCGCCACATCATTTCCACATCATTTCCACGTCAGTAGAGTGAATGGGCCAACATTTAAGGCCTAGAGTGACATTTTTGTAATTCTGCAGCTCACAATGGTAGTTTTGTAAATATGAGTGGCAAGGGTGAAAGGACTACGAAAATTAAGTCTGCATGGAAGGAGGAGCCGCTACTTCATCTTCAAAACTCCATTTTCGCTCTCCAAGCTTCCATGGAGGTGCCCCTTGCGGTTTTTCACGTTTTTGCCTCATTTTTACCATTTTTATTCACATTTGACAGCACCCATTGAGGGTTTTATGTTTTGAATTCGTTTTCTACATTGGGCAGCTCATTTTGTGATTTCATTGACTTCGAACAATACCCATTCATGGGGTTTTTCGTGTTTATATATTACAGCACCATTTTACATTTCATTGAAGCCTTGAAATCTCTCTTTTTGCTCTTAATTTGCGTTTGAGGTTAGTGTTTTTGAGTTTGAGGTTCTGTTTCAGATTCGAAGTGGTTGATTGTTTCATTTTCCATGTCTAGCTATGTTTTTCGTATTGGTTCCTTGAAGAAACTGAATTGAAACCATGAGGTTGATGTTTTGCAGTGCACTCTAATTCCTATTTTCTCTTCATCCTATTCAATTTCGTAGCTTTGAATGAAATGGAATCTGTGATGCTTAATCATGGGTTCATGTTTTCCACAATTTCAGAATCCTTGTCATGCTTAGTGAGTTCGGGTTTTGACCACAGTTGCTTAATCTGTGTGTGTGTGTGTGAAATTGAAAGAAAGATGTGTGTTATGCTTAATTGCATAATGAAGTTGTGTTAATTTTCGCATAGTTGATTAATTCAGATTTCATGAGAGTAAATTGGATAAGAGAATTGATTTAGTAACCTATGATTGGTGGATTTTCAGTGGAATCAAGGAATCAGTACATTTTGAATTCTGTGTTTAATTCAGTTTCGGGGTTTTTATTAGAATTTAGCAATTTTGTGTGAATCTACCAACCCCCCCTTTGTGTTATTGTTGTGTTCATCTGGAAATTGAAGCTTTGAATCAAGATATTGGTCGTTGGGAGACGACTTGGTTCACTTTCATGTACTGCATTTATTCTGATTTAATTTGGTGGGGTACGACCTCTATCAAATTTGGCGCCGTTACCGGGGACCAATCGTTTCGTTCAAAGTAAAATTTTCAGTGTGTTTGTGTTCCGTGTTTTGGTGTGTATGTAGTTCAAGTGTGGTTGAGTTGGTATATGTTCATTGCGATGTTCATGTTGTGTTAAGTTGAGTGCCTGTTTCCATTCCTGTGTGTTTCTGTGTAGTGTAGTGAATAGTGTCGCGGCGCGCATGAATAGTGTGCTGAAAATTAGTTTAATACACTTGTTGTGAGAACCATGAGTGAGCTCACTGCACCAAAGTTCACTTATGATAGTTTATGCATTCAATACCCTAAGGAGGAGGTTCCGTATGTGCTGAAAATTGGTTTAATACACTTGTTGCCAAAGTTTCATGGTCTTGCAAGTGAGGAACCGTGCAAACACTTGAAGCAGTTTCATGTCGTCTATTCCACCATGAAGCCTGCAGATGTCCAAGAGGACCATGTATACTTGAAGGCTTTCTCTCATTCTTTGGAGGGTAATGCGAAAGATTGGCTGTACTACCTAGCACCCAGGTCCATCACAAGCTGGGATGACCTGAAGAGATTGTTCCTTGCCAAGTTCTTCCCTGCTTTAAGGACAACAACCATAAGGAAGGAGATTTCTGGCATCAAGCAACAATCTGGGGAGACCCTTTATGAGTACTGGGAGAGGTTCAAGAATCTCTATTCAAGCTGCCCACACCATCAGATCTCTGAACATCTCCTTCTACAGTATTTTTATGAAGGCTTGCACCACATGGATCAAAGTATGATTGATGCCGCAAGTGATGGTGCCCTTGGTAACATAACCCCAACTGCAACCATACAACTAATAGAGAACATGGCTTCAAATTCTTAACAATTTGGCACAAGGAGTGATGCCATAGTTGTTAAAGGTGTTCATGATGTAGGGGCAGCAGAGTACACGAAGAAGTTGGAAAGTAAGATTGATGCTCTTACCTCACTGGTCAATCAACTTGTTACCAATCAGAGAGCTCCAACTGCAAGAGTTTGTGGCCTTTGTACATCTGTTGATCATTTTACAGACTCTTGCCCAGCATTGCCACAACAGGCTGTTGTTGCTTCTTCTTCTACACAAGTGGATACCCCTCAGGCCTATGCAGCTAATATTTTCAACAACAATAGGCCCCAACATCAACAACAGAACCATGATTTTTCAACAAACAGATATAATCCAGGATGGAGGAATCACCCTAATTTGAGATGGGGGAAACCAGGGTAACCAACAGCCCCAGCAATTTCAAAATGTGCAGCCACCTCCACAGCAAAGAGTTGCACCTGCACCACAAGCTGCTCTTGTTCCACCTGTACCCACACCAGCTCCTACTGTAGCACCTGCACCTTCTTCTTCTACTTCATTGGAGGAGTTAGTCAGGATGATGACCCTTCAAAATATGCAATTTCAGCAGGAGACTAGGGCCTCAATCCAGAGTTTGACAAATCAAATGGGGCA
>Ga0214542_1007395_pt1 | contig 19117 bp, 13 predicted proteins | sample CNSS1metaG_FD_160096 | JGI IMG/M metagenome (GOLD analysis project Ga0214542, IMG submission 160096) | Root nodule microbial communities from cowpea collected in UCLA plant growth center, Los Angeles, California, USA - CNSS1 | ecosystem: Host-associated > Plants > Roots > Nodule | place: USA...
ATATATATTTTTAGATATATATATATATATATATATATATATATATATATATATATATATATATATATATATATATATATTAGAAAAAGAAGTTAGTAGTGGGGTTGGTTTTCTTTCTCTTTTTTTTGTTCTATTTGATATTATATATGACTTGTTCCTATATTTAATTAATTGGTTTTAGTTGCATTCGACTTCTAGGATGCCTCTTTAAAGTTATTCTTCTAAACCCAACAAACTTATTATTATTATTATTATTATTATTATTATTATTATTATTATTATTATTATTATTATTATTATTATTTTACTACTATTATTGTTATTATTATTCTTATCATTATTATTATTTTTTTTATTATTCTTATCATTATTATTTTATTATTATTATTATTATTATTATCATTATTATTATTATAACTATTATTATTATAACTATTATTATTATCCTTAATATTATTATTATTGTCAATTTATTTTACTATTATTATTATTATTAATTTTATTTTATTTTAATATTATTATTATTATTATTTGTATTATTTTTATCATTATTATTATTATTTTTTATTAATTTTTTTATCTTATTTTGTTATTATTATTAGTATTATAATAATTATTATTGTTATTTATATTATAATTATAATTATTTTTATTTTTATTTTTATTTTTATTGTTATTAATATTTTTATTATCATTATTTTATTTTAATATTATTATTATTTTATTATTATTGTTTTATTTTATTTTATTATTATTTTCATTAATTTTATTATTATTTTTATTGTTTCATTTTATTATTATTATTATTATTATTATTATTGTTGTTGTTGTTTGTTGTTATTTTTATTATGATCATTATTACTATTTTATTGCCTATGCGATATTTTGGGGCAATGATTATGTGTTCTTCCTGGTTTGTTTGATTGTCCATGACTGTGTTTTGGGTATAACACTTTTGTTTTGATGGTTTTATATGAATTTAGAAAAGGATAGATGTGTGCTTATAATTGAATGATGCATATGAGTTGTGATATTGTAAATTTATATGGATGCGTATTTTGGTTCCTGGATGTTTGAGAATTGAATTGTTGGATGCTAGGAATTGAGTTAGAGTACCCAAAACAAGTAGTGTCACATTACTGGTATAGCTCTTGACGGTGCAGAGTGAACCGCTAGGCAATAACAAGAAATAGGGAAGCTTTGTGTGTTGTGATGCGCAACAGTGTTATGGAATTGTCAAGCAGTCCGCACTTCCATTTCGCTTGGTGGCGCTTAAGTTGCACCAAGCGATGGTGCAATGGCAGGGTGCATTTGTGATATGTTTTGCATGACTTATTATGTTGGTCCTGATCTGGGATATGCTTGATATTGTCATGAGCGGGTAGGTTCATGACTGGTGATGAACACGTGATAATATGAGCAGAGAGGTTCATATTACGATGCTCTCGTATGAGGATACAAGCGGGGAGGTTCGTATGTTTCGTGCTCACACTTGAGGACTGCTGTGAGCGGGGAGGTTCGTAGCTGTTGGATCACGTGTGTTAGACTACGGGCGGGAGGTCCGTAGAGTTGGACTACGAGCGGGGAGGTTCGTAGAGTTGGACCACGAACGGGCAGCTTCGTGGGAGCATTTAAATTCCTAAGACCAGTTTGAGTGTGTATCTTGTATAAGGCAATGTGTTTTTCTTACTTTCATTTTAATGTGTTGTGATGTGGACTTGGACCAGGAGATGCTTGACTATGTCATGAACGAGTAGGTTCATGGTTGGTGGTGAACACGTGATAATATGAGCGGGGATGTTCATATTATGGTGCTCTCGTGTGAGGATACGAGCTGAGAGGTTCGTATGTTCCGTGCTCACACTTGAGGGTTGCTGCGAGTAGGGAGGTTCATAGCTGTTGGATCACGTGTGTTTGACTACGAGCAGGGAGGTCTGTAGAGTTAGACTACGAGCGGGCAGGTTCATGGAAGCATATATACCTTGGGTCCATGGTCAAGATTTGGTTGGAAACCTTAGGGCAATAAGGTTTCTTGTTTAAGCATTGGCTAAAATAAAGTAATTTGGGATGAACTTATATGTATTAAATTATACGTTTATATTGTTACATGAGCTCACCCTTTATGTGTGTGTTTGGCAATGATCGTGTAATTCATTACACGGGAGCAGACATTGTTTCAGGTGGAGCTGGTGACGCTTAGAGCCGGAGAGGGGATAACTCGGGAAGTTTTATAGACTATATTTGACTATTTTGTAAACATTTAGTTGATCAGTTTTGAATTATGTAAATCTGAAGTTTAATTTATGGTTTTGAATTTTGAGACATTTTATTAGGGTTTTAAAGTTCCCGCATTTTAGAAAGTAACTTTGAAAAATAATGGCATATTTACTATTATTTTACTTTATTTTATTTAAATTAGTAATATCCGACCGAGATGTTACAACAGAGACTCGTGCAACACATGTTAACTCTCGCAGTTCACAACTCAATTAGACACAAAGATAACAAAAACAAAAAGAAACTCTTTTTGGATTTTTATCAAATCGTTGGTGTGCAACAACAAATTTAACATAGAGTATTTACAATTGTCAAGACTAGATTCATTATCTTCATTCTCATGCATACACAAACATCTCAATTTCATATTCAAGTCAAAATAAACTCACTAATATACTTAAATCCTATTCCTATTGACTTTGAGCCTAGGATAACTCATCAAGTTCCAATTTCTTCAATCCTCAACAAGTAACCATGCATTAAGTTCAAGAGTCTTAAGATTACTAATGAATCATGTTCTATCCCTAGATACAAGCTCCAATATAGGCATTCAATTTTAGTTCTAGGTTTAAAAGACATTTTCCAACACCTTAAGAACCAACAATCAAACCATCGGTGATCAAGCCACAACAAACATTAAGCATAGAAACAAAATACTTGAAATGAAAAAAACATATGTTCAGTTCATTACATCTAATCTCAACAAATAGGATTAACTCTCCATTGTAGAGAATCTAGGATTTACAAATTGAAGAGAGAAGGAAGAAATTGACACCAAAGAGAGATGTATGTCCTTGCCCAAGGTTCTTTGCCTCTACTCCTTGCTCCAATTGTGCTTTCTCTTTGCATTTCCATCTCCAATTCATGACCCATCTTCCTCCTCAACCCAAAAGGGCAAAATCACCATTGATGAAGATTGAAGTCCAATGAGAAGAAGGGAGAGCTTTCCAACACCCCAAACAACCTCCAAGGGCCTCTCTAGTCATTTTAGGTGAAGAATGAAGAGTGAGAAGAGAGAATGCCCTAAAAACTCTAGGAAAACATGAATAAATATCCAATTTTGACATGTCAGCAATGACACCACTCAACGTCTCAACACTATTGAGCACCATCAATCAAAACGAGAAATCAATTTTCTATCAAACCACCGCTCAACTCCATTTTCCACCACTCAATGCTAGTTCTTTCGCATTAACTGGCGCTTAGCGCTACTTGTGTAGGGGCTGGTGGCACTCAGCCCTAGGCAGTTTGACAACACTCTATAATTGAAGCACTGGGTGTGATCCATTATCGACCAACACAGGTATTTGCTTTAAATTGATCTTTTCTTGTCCAAAACATGCTCCCTTGCGTTCTTGCTTGTTTTTCTCCACTAGAATTTCTCTCTATTCATTTATTTCATACACTTAAACCAAAAGAGTAGAGGTAAAACAAACATAAAACAACTAAAATACAAACCAATACAAAACACACTAAACTTAGGAGAAAACAAAATAAAAGCTAAGAACGAGTCGATTTATTGATGATAATAGGCACACAAAAATAGGTAAAAATATATGTTATCACATATCTTTTCGATTTCAACAATAACTTAGAGTTTATTTTTAAGGAATTCATAAAGTTTTGAACGTGAGAATTTTCCCCTTCCACACCTTGAAAAAGTAACATTCTTGCTTTGAGTAAGAATAGTTGACATTTATCATAAAATTCAGATAATTTATTTTCCTAAAACCATTTGTTTTATGACTTTTATTAGAAGTCACACTATCATCTCATACTCAAACATTAAGATGATTCCCTCATTAGTGAATACCTTAAAAGCACACATGGAAAGTCTCATTCAAAAGAGCGAGGAAATCGTTCAAAACAAGATCACTAATATGCAATAACAATAGAAAGAAGAAAATCACAAAGTTTAGGTGTAGCTTCGAGTGCAACTTGATAAAGATTTAAAGTTGGTTTGACAAAGACATCAAATCAAACTACAAAGTCTATGAAATTGGATGAACATGCTCCATCATCGAGAACACATTCATACCACGAAAAAGCATACAAAAGCTTGCATAGAGGGGAAACATATTAAAGTTCATACCTATAAAAAACATACAAAAGCTCAAAGGTATGTACCTATAAACAATCATATTGAACCTCATCTACAAAAGCAAAACACCAAGGTACACATACAAAGGCACTACACCAAGAACCAAGGACATTTCTCAGAAGTGCTCGTCCAAAGGCAAGACCAATTCAAGACATTTCAATACCTCTCACTACAAAAAATCATGTATATAATGACATTTTCAATATGATGGTTATTTGAAAATGTTGCTTTTTGTCGTATAATACGACATTTAGAGAATTGTCATACTTTACCTGTAAATATATGGCAGTTTTAAATGTCATATTATTAATTATCATACTATTATTAAAAAATATGTCATTGAAAAAGGTCATTTAAAAAAAAATAATTAATTTTTCAATTCTTCCTGGGTTTTAATTTTATGTCCTTTTTTTTCTATTCAAATTATGTTCCCTCCATTTTCTAAAATCATTCTATTTGCAGCACACCGACTTGAATTCCAAATGCCTTTCTATATCTCTTTCTCCCTTCAAAATTCTAGAAACCATAGCTTCACTTTGGATTTCATTTTCTAAAATCAAAATATAACACTTTCAATTCAGTCCATTCACTTTGAATTTGAGTTATTCCCCACTATTGTTCTTCACTGGTTCATTCTCTTAACACGGTATTCTCGAACATTCACTCATTAATCAAAAATTACTGAGGTTCATTCTCACATAGAATCAACAAATTAAAATTTTAAAACAATCGGCTAAAATACTAGGAAATTATACAAAATGCAGATTTCACGAATTTCACTCAAACATCATACTTTTCACACAAGATTCTAAGCAATATTTCTAATAAGATTGCACTATCAGATTACACAGAAACGCATGCCAACACAACAAAGATTCATTTGTTTGATTTTCTTGAGATTTTAAAGTGAGTGAGATGAAGGAAAGAGAATTGGATAGTTATTTTTATACTGGTTCACTCAATCATAAAGCTACATCTAGTTTACCAGGACAACCTGGGTCTGATTTCCATTATTATCAAAAGTTTTACAAATCACAAACCCAAGATTACCCTTTTGAACAATTTAAAACACCAAGATTTTTTACTTACACAAAATCTCAACTACAACCTTGTAAGAAAAACACTTACACACCTAGAATCACATCAGGAACACAACATGAGGCACAAGAACTATAAAACCTGATGGTGGCTCTCCCTAGCCAACCAAACTCGAGTTCTTCAAGCTCCAACCAAGCCAAAATGCCTCCAAGATTAACCAAGATCTTCAATCTAACACTTGCAGCTGTGTGATTCAGAGAGAAAGTGTTTTCCATAGATGAATGACTGATTTTCACGCTCAAAAACTCAAAATCGTGCCTCAACTTTCTAAAAGACAACTTATATTGTTTGGTCTTAAGTGAAATCAATCGATTGAATTTTTCGTATAATTTGTTGATTTCACTTGACTTAACTGAAATCATTCGATTGAAAAATAATTCAACTAATTGAATACATTCATACCAGAAACTATATACAACAAGCATTTTAACCTGTTAAAACCCATTTTAACAGATTAAAAAGTACACACTAAGACTAACAAGACATCTAACTTATGTCATATAGCCTACGAATATGGTATAACATGTAACCATCACATTCTACACGTTATTTCCAGATTTAATATAATAGAAACATGATCTTTGTGCAAATCTTCATCAACCACATGTGATCTTCATGCCCTTCGCTTTATCAAATCTTTGCACAAAGGTTGTTTGTGCTAACAAAATCTGTGTTTTAAAAAGGACAATTTTTTTGGATCGGGACCCTCTACTTGGTAATGGTCATCGAATCCTTTTGGGCATAGGTCCTCTCCTCGGGAATGGTCTAATCCTTCTTTCAAAAAGGTTAAAGTTTCAAAAAGAAAAGTTTTTCGGATCAAAACTCTCTACTTGCTAATGGTCATTAAATCCTTTCAGATATAAGCTCTCTCCTTAAGATTGGTCTCCTTCTTTCAAAAAGGTTGAAATTTCAAAAACGAAAAAGTTATTTAGATTAGGAACCTCTACTTGGTAATGATCATCGTATCCTCTTAGACACAATGATTTCTCACTCATCTTTCTCGATCTTTGTTTCTTTTTTGTGATCTGGACGAAACTAGATTTTTTATCTTTACTTATCTTTTACTCTGATAATACAAAAATATCAAATGATAATACCATAATATCAAATTTTCATATTATCAAATACATCAAAGTAAATAAGAGAGTTGTCAACACCCAATTTCGTCAAAGATGAATAAAATTTTATATAAAAAAAATAATAATAAGTGCTTGAAGAATTAGTGGTTAACTAATTTTCTTTTTTTCTTTAATTTTAATTAAGTTAATAAAAAATATTTTTAGTGAAAACTTGGAAAATTTCTTGTTGAAGAAAAAATTAAAAAAAATGGGAAAGAACAAAAAAGGGAAAAAAATTAACAAAAAAGTACAAGAAGAAAAAAAAAAGAAAAAGAAAAAAAGAAGAAGAAAACAATGAAGTGGGACCTTTTCTGTTTGGTGTAATTCTCTATAAAAAATATATATTTGTTGTTCACAACCCCTATTTTTACCTTTTTATACCCTGATCCTTCAATTTTTATTTTTACCCCCTCTTTTCAACAAACCAACTAAGCCCAACTCATATTACTGTCTCCAGTCCACCATTTTCATTTTTATACCACTTTGGACCAAGTCCAATACATTAATACATGTTTAATGTCCACACTCTCCTCCCATTTTCATTTTATAAGTCTATTCACCTACCCAAAACACCCTCCACCCATATGGGCAACATGTCACCTTCTCTTTTTTCTTGCTCGTTCTCATTTACTTCCCACACGCAAGGTAGAAGGAAGGTTCATGCAAGCAACTACTGTAAGAAATATGAAATAAATAATTAAATAAATATTTATTTAAAGTGGACTATAAATATTAAGTTATTTATGTCAAGATTTAACAAGGAACAATGGAAGATCAAGTGGTTAAGAATGTTTGGTGAGTCAAAGGAGTCTTGTGTTTGGATCTGTGTATACTATTAATGTGTGTTTTATTTAGTTAATTTTAATTAAATGCTATATGTAGTGTGATGTTTATTAATAAGTTTGAATCGGGGCCAGAGTGAAATAGTTATTTTTTGGTTGCTTGTGTCAATTGGTAGACAATCCTCATAAAGAGTGTTTATGATGAGTTCAATCACATTACTAGGGTTAATGATTAGAATATCCAAATTAAATGGCTAATTCAATTAAAATTTTTGTTTTACTATTTTTTATTAATTTTAAATAGTTGAAAACTAAGTTTCTAAATATTAGGTCACACTTTTTAGAACCCAAAACTTGACCGAAGTGGGAGCTAGACGGCTAGGTAGGGTTCTCATTGGTAGAGGCAAAGGCTAGAGCAATTTTTGAGTAAGAAGGAACGCTAGGAATGCGTATAGCGCGGGAAATTTCTGGTAAGTGGAATTGTATTTTCATGTTTATCTTTGTTGGTATGTTGTCTCTTTGGTGTGTTTCACGGTGTATTTCTATGTTCCTTGTGCTTTGGTGGTTCGTTGAACCTATGACCAAGCTGGATGGCAAAATTGTGATGTGGACACATGATTCCTATGGCATGAACCTTATTTTTGAACTTTTATTTTGTTTCCTTTCTATGAGTATTATGATGAATTGGTTTGATGTGTGGTTCAAATGTTATGGTGGGAGGATTATAAAAGAATATTACTTTTCGTTTCTATGTTAGATGGTAAAAATAAAGATTGATTTTTAGCGTGACTGTTGCTTTGATTAAAAATATATCATGCACAAGATTTTGATGGTGGTTATTATTATACATACGACATGGTATCTTTGTTTTTATTTACTTTGGTGGTAACAAAAGTGTGTTGGATGCAAGAGGGTTAGAGTTGAGTTTTTAATTGGCAATGATGGCTTTCTTTTAGGTGAGCCATTATAATAATAGTACTATATATATTACATATAAACTATAATTAGTGTGTGGTGATATCATACAATTATGAAAAGTAATTTTTTTTATATAGATGAAGCTTGGATACAATAGGGTTTATAATGATCGGTGATTATAAAAAGTTAAAGAGGTTGTCTTATTTTTGCACTTACGTATTTAGTTCGATTATAGGAATTTTGCAAATGATATTATGATAATATATCACGTTTATAGAAATATGTCTACATCGAAACAATTAAAGTATGGAGTTTGGTATCATAAAATATTAAAATATTAATTTAGTTACGTGTTATGTATTATCATATTGTATCATATATATATATATATATATATATATATATATATATATATATATATATATATGTTTTATAAATTTTTTATTTTTGATGATTGTCAATTTTTTTTTACAGAAAGTGTTAATTGGGAAATTATAAGAATAACTCAGGTATAAAAGTTGCTTAGGTTGAAAATTGGCAGAGTCTCTTTTATCTTATTTAAAGTGAATTTATTAACATTCTTAGGTGATTTTTTTGGTTTATGGTTTTTCTGGTTAATGACGGGTCGATTTTAAGGAATTGTGCATTGAGATAAAGAGAAAGGGTTTCTGTGATTGGAGTGGGAGGTTTGGTGTCTGGTTAATTTCTTTATTATGGTTTGGCATTTAATAAATTTCTTTTTATATTTTATAAGTTTGGAAATTTTAGGAAAACCTTGAAGTAGCAGAAATGTTTTCTTTGCATATATATATAAAAGATCGTACATTAAAATTTTGAGTTTGTATAGATACAGAAAATTAACTATTTCTTAAAAATATATTCCCGATTCTAAAATACTTAACGTATTTTAACGTGGCTTAGTTTTGTAATCTGTCCTTTTTATTTACTCAGCGTAGAATATATATGAATTTCTATTTATGATTTGAATCTTTTTTTTTCGTTTGGAGGTTTTGGTGTGAAGCATGAGAATGAAGGGACTCTTGTAGGTATTGTTTGAGACCTTGTATGATTGTATGCAAGAATTGACTACTGCCATGTAGATTCTTATACTCATTGTGTATTCTTGGCCAAACTCAAGTTTTGACATGATTTCAAATTGTGAATGTATGAGTGTTTATATGTAACATCCCGATTGGATATTATGGGTTTAAATAATAAAATAAAATAAGAAAATAAAATCTCATTAATTATAAATTTATTTCCCAAAAATGCAGGAAATTTCAAATAATTTATTTGATAATAAAGATAATTCTAAAATCAAATTTCTCAAAATTCAATAAAATACCAAAACAGTCTTATAATAGTTTACAACTTTATTCCAAAACCATAAGTGATAAAAACCCAATAAAACTGTTCCCATGAGTTTTTCCCTGCTCCGCTGCTAAGCCTCACTAGATCCATCTACAACATCATCTGCTCCCGTGTATCGCGTACGTGATCATCGCCAAACATAAGCAGATGGGATGAGCTAACAAAATAAACACACACATACACACACACACACACACACACACACATATATATATATATGGCACAATTATACATGGCCACCACCATGTTAATCGTGTTCTACGTCTTCTAATGAGTACCTCAAGGTGTCTTGCTGCCATACCTATCGGCTACAACCGATAGAGCACGTGCGGGAAACCATTGCTACGGATCACACATCGTAACGCTAGGTGAAGTTCCCAAACATAGTTCGCAACGTCCCCAGACTACCAAACTCGTCAGTCAACTACTGAGGAGAGCAATCTATCTAGATCCATTCGTACTGACCACAACCAGCACACTCACACCGGCAACACTCGCCAACCCAAGCTCAACTCAAGGGTTCCTCGTGTTCATCCGCCAACCCGAACTCAACGCGAGGGATGCCATTTCGAGCTCAACTCGAGGAATGCCACGTGCTTAACCTATATCTCGAGCTCAACTCAAGGGATACGTTTCGAGCTCAACTCAAGGAAAACCAACAAGCCGACCTTTGAAGTATCTTAAAAGCCTTGCAGATCACGCACGCAGAATTAGCAACCCAAGGCCACTGTAGTAAAAATCGCCTGACGGGGGACACGTACTACCAGGTGCTACCGCTTCCAGACTGCCTGGCGGGGGACGCGTACCGCCATGTGCCAAGCGCCTTAGAGTCCAATATTCCATAGACATCGCCTGGCGGGACCTCCCCCACTACCAAACGCCCTTAGTTCCAGAACCCACTATTTGCACACCTATCGCTTGGCGATTCAATCCCCGTCGCTAGGTGCTATATCATTACTTTGCACAGTACGAGTTTTTTTCTTAGCTCTGGTTCAAGCACAGTAACTCACACAACCCTTCACATTTCTTATTCATTATGCGTATGATAACTTAGTCATATACTGTATGAGTCAATTCCAGTTAGCATAGTTCTTGTCATACACCTTCATTCTCTAAATACTTACCATTTTTACTCATTTTCATTAATAGTCCAATTCTCATTTAAAACCTACTTTCATTAACATATCGCCACTCCTATTTCCGTCTTTCCAACCTTTTCCCAACAATCACGAGAATAGTCCATTCACCTCTATTTCACAGCCATATATCATGTCTTATCATTGAAGATGTGATTTATTCCATATGCTCAAGTTGTCAATTTGTTTAAGTCAACCCTCCACACTACTAACTAGGCTTATAAGGAACACATACTATCTACTGCCAGATTTAAAACTGCAGCCACAATACAATTAAAAATCACAAGGTTCTAGTCCCCTCTTTACTTCCCATATTCTTTCATTATATAAGTTTCCTTTCCGACTCTCGAGATAGTCCAAAGGGATCCTTTTTCCTCTCATTGATCAGTACCATTTCAGACCTAAAAATCACCACAGCACCAAACCCAACCCAGCGCACCCAAGATCCCCATAATTGCGTTTGGTTTCGCGCTGTCGCCTGACGGTATGATGCAACCCGCCAAGCGGTGCATCAGTCCTGGAAAATTCCAGGTTCTGTTAGACCATCTAGCAACTTCCTTCATTCCCTTTTCGCATTTCTCTGTCCAATCTTCTTCATTTCAATCAAGAACGCATTAACAAGATTACGATAATCTACTCTAACTATTTCCAGCATGGATTCTAGTTTAAGTTCACAATAATTAAACCAAATCCTCAAAATTCCCAAATCTGTTAACCCTAGTAGTCATATATAATTAATTTCACTTAATTCTCTCGCTCTACAATGTGATTCCACAATTTCTCATCTCCCTTTAATCACTTTACGGTTGATACACATTTTACATCGATCAATAACGACCTAGAACTCTGGAAATATAAAAATCGAGCCAATGGCTTGCGTCGCCTGGTGGGTCCATCATCACCGCCAAGCCCTTCAACAGGGAAAACCCAGAATTTGGTATTTTGGGATGTGTTGCCTAGCGGCTCGTTGCTTACCGCTGGGCGGTTCTTTGTGGGAACCCAGAAACACTCATGAACAACATGAGTCGCCTGGCAGCAGTTCATCGCCCGCTAGGCAGTTTTTGGAAAAATTCCAGAAACATGAATTTTCACAACATGAACATTATATAGGCATCCAACTAAACATGCTTTTCATACAAAATAATGATATAGCTTAAAGAAACGAGTTCAGCTCCCTTCACCTGGTTTCCTTTGCTTAAAACTTTGACCCTTGCAAAATTCTCCCTTGATCACCAATGACCCTCCTTGGTTCTGCTCAATTCTGCCCCAAAGATTCACTCAATCCTCACCACTCTCAACACTTTGTGTTCTCTTCTGCAACCACAATGACAACCCACAAAAACCTTCTCTCTTATCTCAAAATGACCTTTTAAATGGGTCTTAATGTGGGTTTAATGTGGCAAAACGAAAATGGCTTAAAGTCTAAGATAATTACCATTCAATGACTGATTAAGGACTATTTTCAACCCCTCTTGGCTGCTAGGGTTTCCTTGCCCTTTCACCTTCATGCCAAAGAACATTTTGGCAAAAATAAAGTTTAATTTGGGTTCACCAAGGTTTGAACCCCTCACCATGCCAAAGCCAAATCAATGTTCAACCATTTAACCAATTCATGTTTCATGATGATTAATATAATTTTATGATTATATTATCACTCAACATGCTCTAGCATATTATTAAAAACAATAATAATGAAATAACACACAAACGGCATACATAGGACTTGGACCCAAGTCCTCTCACACATTTAAGTACTCTCAACCACTTGAGCTAGTACTTTTCCACATCATAGCAATCCGCATTAAATGCCTTAAAGGCTCCTGCTACCCACATTTATTAAATAATTATTTAATTAATTATTTAAATTGCTTGGGTCTTACATTATACATGATTGATGCATATGAATTGTGGTGATGCAATTTGAGGCAGGTTGGATTGTATAAATACGCACGTTGGTATTTTGATGTGTGTTTGTGATGATTGGTGTGTTAGAATTGGCTTTGTTGTGCTTAAAACCGGTAAAATCGCATTATCGGTGTAGTGCCTAACGATATGAACTAGACCGCCAAGTGATAACTACCAACAAGGGAATCCTGGAGCTTGTGGTTCCCAATAGTGTGTTGGGACCGCCAAGCGGTCTACAATGCAAATTCACCAGGCGATAATGCGTAGAAAGTGTGTTGTTTTGTAGCGTTTTACATGACTTTTTGTGTTGGTCCTGGTCTGGGATATGCCTGATCGTATCACGAGCGGGTAGGCTTGTGAAATCATGATTGATATGAGCGGGGAGGTTCATATTAGTGATACTCTCATGTGAGGATACGAGTGGGGAGGTTCGTATGTTCTGTGCTCACACTTGAGAGTTGTTATGAGCGGGGAGGTTTGTAGCTAGACTACAAGCGGGGAGGTTCGTAGAATTTGACCACGAGCAGGCAGGTTCATGGAAGCATTGGAATTCCTAAGACCCAGGTTGAGTGTGTACTGATCTTGTATAGGTCAGGTTAAATGAGATTGAAAGTTTTACACGACTTGTAGTGATGGCTTTGAGTATGAACCTTGTTGAAGACATTCCTTGAGTTGTGGCTCGAAATGGAGGGTATACACATGGTAATCCCATGTTGTGGCCTGGTTATTTTGGTAACTGGTGTGAGTGTGCGAGTTGTGACTTGTACAAATTGTCTCCACTTGCTTAAGCAATCACGGATGGGAACTCCACCTGATGTTACGGATGGTGGTTCATAACAGGATAGTCTCGCATGTGTATCTACAAGTTGTGGCTTGTAGAGGTGGAACCACGAGTTGTGACTTGTGGCGGCATGTGTCATTTTAAAGTTATTACTAGAGTGTGAAGAATTTGGATGTACATGGTGGTGGCCATGATTTCTAGTTTATGATATGCTTAATTATGTGTAATTACATGAGCTCACCCTTTTTGTTTGTGTTTGACGATCATCGTGTAATTCGTTACATGGGAGCAAATGATGTTTCAGGAGGAGCTAGTGTCACTTAGAGTCGGAGAGGGGCTAGCTTGGGGAGCTTTTATGGCCTATATTTTATTATTTTCTAAACATTAATTTTGATCAGCTTTGAACTATGTAAAGATGGAGTTGGATTTACTGTTTTGAACTTCGATGCATTTAATAAAGTTTAAATTTTCTGGCTTTTTTGGGAAAGAAGTTTTATTCAATGTGACTTTATTATTTATATAATTTCTATTTTATTTAAATTAATAATATCCGGCTAGGATGTTACAACAATTGCACTCAACATCCTATGCAACCAATCACCTATCTTTTCTTCCTCATTCCTCCACTGAACAAAACAATCATAGCAACCTTATCATCACCATTTTCTACACTATTGAACACATCATCGTGACTAGTATTAAAAGAAAACTTAATCTAATTTTCGAAAAAGTAGAAGAGACACACATTCTACATAGAAAAAAATAGAGAATTCTTGAGAAAAGAAGAGTGAAACATGAAAAACTAGGGAGCAACGTACCATTATTCATCGCATAAGGAGCAATAGCAAAGTTTTAGAGCTACAGTCACAACTACAGTAAAGGTAAGTCTTTCCATGCAAGATTTTAAGTTCTAATGTGAATGTAGATATGAATGGCTATTAGTCTCTGCACAACATCCTCATTGTTGCATTAGTTTGATAAACCCATCTTTAACCAAGGAATGGGGAAGATGTAATTCTCCATCATCCCACGCCATGAATACGAACAAAAAGAAAACCTTCAAGAAAAAATATCTAATCATCTTCATCTACAGAACTCACCATTCCCACATCATCTCTACTCTAGTCATCACCATCCTTCATCCACATCCAAAACCACCTTCAACATTAACTCTCATTCTACCCAACACCATTCTTTTTTATAATCTCAAAGATGCATAACAAAGATGCATAACAAGGAGCATTCTTCCCTCCATCACCACACCTAAGAACCTCCATTGCATTCCACTCGCCTTGAGCAAAGACAACACACGTACAACACACATACAACACCCTTAACACCTTTATCGGATCATACCCCAACCAACACAACGAAATTTTACCTTCATCAACTTCCACATTCACCCACTCATAGTTTCATGATACAGAACAATAAAATCCCCTTTTATCATCCTTCACCCTTTACATCAAGTGTTCTCCATCTTCCACCTCCATCAACACTACAAAATAGAGCCAAACTCGCATCACATAGTTCCTTCTCTACCTTTGAATGCACCTCATTATCACCTTCACATTTCACCTTGACATACCTTCAACAACCACTCATAAAAATTATTCCAGCACACACAATTTTTAGCAAGAAAAATCAGGGAGAGAGGGAGACGAGTGGTCATCACAACTACGACCCAAAATCGGATCGATGACACAAGGAAAAGAAGAATCGGTGATGGCCATAGGTGTTTGTGCGATGGTCATTGGGTATACAAAATCAAGATAAAATCATATGGCTGAGTTAAAAGGTATAAGTTAGACTTATTGCTAAATGATATACCCAAGAGTATGACATGGATTATGAGGAAACATTTTCTCGTGTGGCAAAGATGACTATTATTCTTTATAGTTGTCGCTTCTATTCTTTAATGGAAGATTTTTCAAATGGATGTGAAGCATGTCTTTTTCAATTAGGATCTACATGAGAAAGTCTACATGATTCCACCACCAAGTGTCTCTCACAAATCTAGCAAAGTTTGCAAACTTCAAAAAACCCTCTATGATCTTAAACCAGCAAGCATCTCGTGCTTGGTTTCAGAAGTTTTCTGCAGTAATTGTCTCTCTTTGTTTGTCGCTAGTCGTCATGATTCTACATTATTTGTCAGGAAACCCAATGCAAGGTGTATTTTTTTGTCCTTATATGTTGATGATATGATTATTACTAGTGATGATTTTGATGGAATTGCATCTTTAAAAATGGCATTCATCATTTTGATATGAATGATTTGGGTATACTACATTACTTTATAGGTATTGAGGTTGCTTCTTCTTCCCAAGGTTATCTTTTGTCTCAGTCCAAGTATATTGCGGACCTATTTGAGCATGCCCGACTATTAATAACAAGATTATTGATACTCCTCTTGAGACAAGTGTATGATATTCCCTATCAGATGGTGTTTCTTTGACTGATTCTACTTTATATCGAACTATCATTGGAAGTCTGGTTTATCTTACTATGACTCATCCAGATATTGCACATGTTGTTCATATTATTAGTCAATTTTTTTAAGCTTCCACAACAGTTCATTGAGGTGTTATTCTTCATATTCTCAGGTATCTTCGAGGCACTCAATTTTAGTCTCTATTGCTTTCTTCTATATTGTCTTCAAACTTACATGCCTATTGTGATGCAGATTGGAATGATGATCCTAATGATTGGAAATCCACTATTGGGTGGTGCATTTTTCTTGGTGAGATTAAGAAACAAGATGTTATATCTTGATCACCCACAGAAGTTGAGTATCGCACCAAGGTTGTGCTGGTTACTTGTAGATATGGGTGTCTATTTGATAAATCCTACACCTCTACACTTTGACAATAAAAGTGTTATTCAAATTGCTCACAACTCTGTTTTTCATAAACCAAACATATTGAAATAGATTGTCATTTTACTCGTTATCATCTTTAACTTGGCATTATATTTCATTTTTATTTGACAAGCTCTCAATGCATTTAGCCGTAACATTATGAGTTTGTGGGGATGTTAGCATAGGTCCATTTACTTATGGCTTCTAGGGTTAGCTTTGTGTGTGTGTGTGTGTGTATATATATATATATATATATATATATATATATATATATATCATATCTCGTGTAACATTTTATACACAATCTCTTTTTTTATATTTTTTTTTTTTTTTATAATATATACATATGACGAGCTTAAGGGACCAATGGTTTGGTTATCGACCCCACGGTGGGTGTCAATATTCTGATCCCAGATCCAATGATAGAATCGTTGTTGACCATCATACATCCGATGTATTGTCCGCTTTGGAGCGTAATCTCCGTCACGATCTTGTCCTTAAAAAGTATATCGAAAAGTGAAAGGAATAATGAGTATTTAAACCACGTTAAACATTGAGTACGATAGGAACATTTCTACTTCAAGTAATACATTCCCTCATAATAAGAAGAATATTAAACAAAGCGATGTTTTTCTTCTTCTTACTTAAATTTAATTTCCATACATATTTGGTTATGACAGTGATTAATAGTCAAACAACCAATAATTTATTCATCATCAAACCACGTCAATACACTTGTTTATAAAAATTTATAACGTATTTTTGGATGGCTCAAGTTTTCTATAAACACTTCTAACAATAAACGAAATATGTTTTAGCATAAATCAAAATTAATTTGAACAGAAATTAATTTATAAAGAATTTTATATAACTGCTTTAACTTCATTTCTTTTAACTTCTAAATAGTTTAAATTTAGCTTTGGAGAAGAAAATTATATTCCCGTTTTTTTCTTCTTATTTTTCTTTCCTTATAAATACTTATGAAGAATCTCTCCACACAAACTTTAGTATGAAAATTGAATAAACTTTTGTATAAACTAATTTTTTTTAGAAGTTATAGTGAGATCACTTTCATAAATTAACTTATATATAAACTAATTCCAACAAGAGAAAATATTATTTATCCTTTTGATTTTCCTTTTTCACAAGTGTTTATGAAAAATGATCTAAATAGATGCATTGAACTTAACAAAACTAACCATATGCTGAGTTGAATTGTGTCGCAACCGAAATCGCGACGGAAAGACAAACCAAAAAAGAAAACTGGTTTTAAAAAGAGATTGAGAGTCACCACCATAGTTATTTATGGAAAACTATGGAAAACCATAAAATAAAGAAAGTCTGTGAAAAACCAAATTTTGGATCCGGGAGTCAGTTACGCGTAGGGAAGGTGTTAGCACCCTACGCGCCCGCCCGAGGGCGGTACCTTTAATTAAAAATGCAAAGTCGATGTGATTTTCAAAATGTTAATTTTCCCCAAGAAAAAAAAAATAATAAGACAAAAATTCTAAAAAAGAAAAAAAAAATAATTTTTTTTTAATTTTTTGGGCCCGACAAGGATTTACCTTGGTCCTACGTATTCTCATTAAAGATGAGAAATCAGGGTTATGTAGTTCTTGAAGAAAATATTTGTTGGAAAATGTTGATATTTGTATTTTTAAAATTTTGTATTTTTTGGTGTTTTTTTGAATTACTTGAAAATATGTGTCATACGACGCGAGCGGTCGGACAGACACTAAAAAAGAAAGAAAACTATTTTTGGTATTTTTGAAAATGAGTGTGACACGGTGCGGGCGACCAGACAAACACAATAAAGCAAAAAAGAACATTTTTCATTTTTTAGATTTTTCTATTTTTTTGTAATTTTTTATAATTTAAAAATATTTTTGTTTTATTTTTTTTAGAAAATTATAAAGGTAGAATTTAATAAAAAAAGGATAAAATTGGAAAAACAAAATGTGAGGGTGTATGGAGAATGTGTGAGGTGCATGAAGTAAATGAGGTGTGTTTATTAAAAGGTCGGGGTGCAGTGAGTAAAAGTTGAAGGTAAAGTGAACCTAGAAGGAAGGGTGTGAACTGTGAAAAGTGGGGTGTAATCAAAAAATGGGGACTAATGACATAAGGAGTGTGAAACATAAACAGATACATCATAACACAAGAGGTGCAAGGCTAGTAAACAAACGGGTACACACAACGTAATAATAAAACAAGTCCAAACAAACAAAACACAGGAGTGTCAAGTTATCAGAATATGGAGGTGCACGAAGTAAACAGGTGGGGTGCGTGAAGTGAGACATAGGTGTGAGAAATTAAATGAAGTGGAGTGTGTGCAGTAAACGAAGAGGTGTGTTAAGCAAAACACAAACATATCCAAACCACACAAAAGGGAGGGGTGCAAAGATTAAAAAAAGGGTGGTGTGAGAGTAAGGATGGATCTGACTGCTAGCCCAACCTCTTCCTTTCTCAAATCAGAAAACCCTAAAAGCTTATTCCTCTTCCCCTCTCACGCAGACCATGTCCTCGCAGAATTCGAAGTCGTTGCACCTTCATCGCACCACTAGGGATGGCAAAAATACCTGTGCCCGCAGATATCCGCGGATAAAATCTGCGACGGATAGTTACTACCCGCGGGTATTTATTACCCGCGGGTAGCGGGTAACGGGTATTTTAATACCCGGTTATAAACGGGTCGGGTACGGGTATCATACTATCCGTACCCGCGGGTACCCGTTACCCGCAAAAAATTAAAATTAATATTTAATTTATATTTTAT
>Ga0214542_1007398_pt1 | contig 19112 bp, 12 predicted proteins | sample CNSS1metaG_FD_160096 | JGI IMG/M metagenome (GOLD analysis project Ga0214542, IMG submission 160096) | Root nodule microbial communities from cowpea collected in UCLA plant growth center, Los Angeles, California, USA - CNSS1 | ecosystem: Host-associated > Plants > Roots > Nodule | place: USA...
AAAAACTTGTAAAAGTAACCGTTAATTTTTAAAAATTTAATAAATAATTAAATTATAAAGGGTAAAGTTGGAATTATGAAATGTGGACACAAAAGAGAGAATCCCCTTTATATATAGTTATAGATTAAAATATTACTGACTCGCCCACATAATAAAATTATTATAATTTTTTTTTTCAATTGATCATATATATAAAAAGGAATTTTAAAAGCATAAATGTTCTTCATATTTACTGAATGGGTTGTGTGAAATATTTTTAATTGTAAAGCATATTATCTTCTTATTTATCTTATAGTTGACTTCGGTTATTTCCGAAAAATCTTTATCATTTTAGAAGGGATTTGGATTTGAATTATAAATTACCCACCAATTGTTAACAAAACATACCTTATATATTTCTTTCTTTCAATTGCTTACCCAAACTTACCCAACAGTGTGAAGTGATGGCCGAAATTTCTTCTCTTCACTTCTCTGAATTCCCATCAATTCTTAATGTTCTTGTCATTGACAGTGATCTCAAACTTCTTGAATTCATCAAGAAAACATGCAACCAGTATTCTTATAAAGGTCAGATATACAATATTCTATTCATAATCATTTGTTAAGAGAAAGATTCTTTAGTTATCTTGATGCTTGTTTTGAGTTGTGTGCAGTTATGACATTTTCTGAATCTCTAAGTGCTGTCAATCTTTTGCGGGAAAGAAAAACGCATATTCATTTGATACTCATTGAAGTCCACATGCCAATTATGGATGGCTATGAATTCCTGCAATTCGTCAAGAAAGAAAGAATTAACGTTCCTGTCATCAGTACGACTACTACTAGTTTACTTTACATTATTCAAAGTTTTCGATTTTCGATTTTGACTATAATAAAGAATAACTTGAAGTTGTTCTACAATGTGTGCAGTGATGTCTGAAGATGATAGTAAAGCTTCCGCAATGAAGGCTATTGAACTTGGAGCTTGCGATTATCGGAATAAACCCTTGTGTGAGGACATGTTTAAGAATATGTGGATACGTGTTTTTATCCAGTTCCTGAGGGAACATAGGACCCAGAACAATATTGAGAGCTTGGGTGATGATAATAAAACAGAAGGGACAAGTGTTAAATCTGAATTTGATTCATCCATTGTTGGTAGGAGAAATAGTACTTTCAGAGAAAGTGATGATGTTGATGAATCAAAAAATTCTGTGAATCGCGTAGTATGGTCACAAGAACTGCATACTATATTTCTCGATGCTATTAGAAGAATTGGACTCGAAAGTATGATTCCTGGGCAATTGTTTTATTTTCCTCTATTCATCAGTATCTGTTCTTGTGTTCATATTGACCGATTTAGTTTTCTTAATTATTTTGTTTTAGATGCCGTGCCAAAGAAGATTCTCGAAGCTATGAACATGCCTGATTTGACAAGAGGACATGTTGCTAGTCATCTACAGGTTAGTACATTTTATTCTCTATATGGATTTCATTATTGTTTAGTGTGTTTTTGTGTAGAGATACAGAAAATCTTATGTTAACGGGAACTTAAATTTTGATTGGCAGAAATACAGAAAATTTTTGAAACAGGAACAGCAACGAAAACTTCATGAAGAGAATGAGATGTATTTGGTTTCAGGTAATAAAAAACCAAGGTTGTATGCATCTGGGGAAAACAACTTGCAACCGACACATCCTGGTCTCACATGTAACATCATGGAACCACCAAGAGAGAAATTATATGATCCAAATGTACAAGTTGCTGAACATTATCATGCAGAACAACAAACTTTGGCACATGATTCTCCTTATCCTTTGCCAGCGTTTCCTAATATTTCCATTACTAACAATTTTCCTGAGTCTTCTAGATATGAATTATGTTCCGTACCTGATGCGGCTACGATTCAGATGAATAATATGCAGCATCCTCAAATTCATCGAATCGACTTGCCGTCATCCTTCATAACTATTTCTGAAAATTCAGCTTCTTGTCCTCAGAATTACAACTTTTGCATGAACATGCCACCTCAACCAGTAGTATCAGGTGAAAACAACATAGGTCAAGTGGCTCGGTATGAGTACAACAATGGAGCTTCTATGCATTACCCACCACAGCTTCCTCAAAACGCAGGTTTCCCAAATGGTGTTGTGAGATATTTTGCTGCCTCTACAGATATTAATGATCAAACAATCAAGAAGGAGTTAAATTCTATGAACAATGGTCATCACAATCCCTGATAGACATTTCCGTATTCTTATCACAGTTTTTTTTTTTTTTACTTAATTGAGTATTAGACAAGTTTGTAAATTGTAACTGCTTACAACAATATATTTTGCTTTATCAATAGTTTGCATTGACATATTAATAGATAGTTTTGGGGGGGGTTTACTGTTGACAGTTGTCTGCACGAAGAATATTTAGGATTTGCGTAGTTAAAATTGGATTACTTGAATAATAACTTGCTTTATGAATATGCGAGAAGTTTGCATTGACAGATTAATAGATATGGTTTGGAGTGTTTACTGTAAATAAAATATCAGTTTTATATTTGGATATATATACATATCGTAAAATACAATTTCGTTGGAATAATTGGAAAAAATAATAATATAAATTGAAAAGGATAAAAGATAACATAGTTTCTCTTAACTTCTTATCATAATATTTTGTTGTTGAGTAATTAGACAATTATTAAGAATATAAAGAAAAAGGAAACTGAAATTATTAAAAAGTGAAGAAAGAAAATTTGGGAGTTACTAAAAAAAACAGAATTTCTGTTACCTTATGACGACTTTTTGTTGTTATTTTTATGAAGAATGATACTTGATAAAAAACAAAAGAGATAGATTGTTTGGTTTGCAAGACAATATGCTGTTTTGAACTAATTACACATTAACAAATGAGAATAGAATCTTGTTGAAAGAAGATGCTGAGTGAAAATTTCATTTTATGGAGTTACCATAATTCAAAAATTATAAATTAATTCCCCTCCCCGCCAAATCTCCTTAAGGACCTCTTTCATTTCCTTCTAATAGAACACACTTGAAAGAAAATTAACAGATACCAACTACAATATCCACTCAGATCTCAGAACGGTTTCTTTCATTCCTAAGACTTAACTTTCAGTCTAAAACAAAGGCGCAAAATACAAATGCACATCCAACTTTAGCACAGTTAAATTACAATGCTGGAACAATATGTCAGGGGAAACTACGCCTTTGCTTTCCCAGACTGAAGAGATTGAATCCTTTGTTGCAATTTCAGTATCTGCAACAGTGACAAAAGAAACTGGATATCAGTCATTTATAGGATCCATCTGGTTAAAAGAATCCTTTACAAATGCATGAAACTGGATCACTACATAATAAGTAGACCATAACACATACATCCATTCAAATTGAAATGGCATTCAACTTACCGGCATCAAATATCAGATGGAATGACCAAAAACATGTATAAGCAGAGACCAAAGATAAAAAGGTAAGGAAGCAAAAGTTACAAACCGTATCTTTCTTGCTATTTTGCTTCTCTTCCAAATCTTGAACTGTGGCATCAAGCCGCTTCCTGTCACACATAGAACAATTACATTTGTGATAACAAAAATAAAAATTATAAAATGCATAAGATACTAAAACCAGCCCAGACATAAAATGAAAAGGATGGCAAAAAAACATAAACAAGCCAGCAATGGTTAACAGTATTAGAAATGAGGGAAAGATAGGACATAGAGAATAAATTTAGTACAAGGTAATCCATATATCCATGTCATAAAATATTTTGTAATTTATTTGTGCATGTTTGTTGCCTGCCTAATACAAATACAAGCCTAATCTTTTGTTTGGGCTTGGAACCAGCTACACACGGAGTTGTAATAAAACAAAATAGGCTCAATGTTTGTATATATTTTTTGTTTCTATGTTTGTATATATCTTTTGTTTAGTTTCTTTTCTTGAGTTTCTTGCACTGTGTTAGAGTAGATATTGTCTTTTACATTTTCCCCCATAGTCTACATTAGTTTTCATGGATAACATAACACAAATTAGCTATTAGAGTTGGAGTTTCCTTATGTTGACACATTGGTTGCCACTCTACTACATAAGAGGGGAGTTTACGATTTTGTAAATCTCTATGCGAATGGGGATTCAACAAATTGGCATTGTTGCCGAGGAAAGAAAGACTTAGCAGCCATTTGTATTTAGTTACCATTGTTTCTGTTTTTCCAGTTTGAGCATTTTAGATAGGAGTAATCTATATTTTTCTGCCACTGTTATACACTGTTTTTGCTATGATCACTGTTCTATTTCGGTCACTGTGTTTACAGTAAGTGTGTGACCAAGTCCAGACTGGGTTCAATACACAGATTTCGCTTTGAGCTTGAGACAACTAGAAGGGAGATAAAGGAGAAAATCCAAAACCAATTTGAGTCAGGACCTCTAGACCAAACTGTCAAGCCTGTTGAACCAGAACCAGTTAATCTAAGAGACATAGACCTGCAATGTGAGAGAGAACCTGGAAGGAGTTGGCAAACGTGGAGGCAGGCTACCAGCATCTGTATATCCAGACTCCACATGCCGAATGAGCTGCCAAATTTGAATTGAAGCCAAAAAGTTCCATGGAATGGCGGGAGAGGATCCATACAAGAGAACCAGTGATGGAAGAATAGTGAAATTCAGCTTCAGTTTTCGTTCCAGTTTTTTCATTTTCCTCTTCATTACCTCGGAACAATTTTCTTTCTGCATTTTATGCTTAATTCTGTACTTGCTTTGCTGTTTCCAAATTGTTTTCCTTGCGGACAATGTGTCAAGTGTGGGGGAGTGGTTTCATTTTTGCATTTTTGCTTAGTTTCCTACGCTCGCTGATTGCTACCTATATGCTTTAAACTTCTTTTTGCTATTTTATACCCTTGATTGCTGTGTTTTTAGTCATATTTGAACTATTTGCTGTTTTGAGTCGGTTCACCCATCCTTGTTAATAGCTTCATATAAATAGCAGATACTTCAAGTTTACTTATTTACTCTTTTGTTGCAAACTAACAAAAATCAATCCTATGGGACTGGACACCTAATAGTTCCTTGATTTCCTATTAAGATCTACAACCACATATGATAATCATATCAATTGAAAAGTATAAATAGAAAACGAAAACCATTCCATTTTCTATAGGAAGAAATGGAAGAAGTGGTCAGAAGCTCTTTGGAAGACCCAAGATTGATCAAGATTGGTCACACGCATAGTTTCCAAGTGAGAGCAAATGTGTTAACTAGTATCCTCAGGAATAACTAGGTTATGTGTTTCACCTCACAATAAGGGCATACGATAAAACGTATTTTAACTAAATAATAAAACACAACCATGATAAGCTAATCATATGACCCACAAGTAATAAACCCCAATACCCATCATGACAATAAAAGGGGAAAACACAAACTTACAATTCAGCAGAAATGTATTCGATTCTCTTGCGGACATTTGCATTGGCCTCAGCCAAATCTTGTTTAACAAGTACGGGTCCAATCAACTTGTAAACATTTGCGTCTTCTTTCAACAAATCAAGTTCCTTATTAAAAGGAACACACATAATCAGTTGACATCGTAGCAGGAAGAACCAGAGAACAAATAAAAATATATGATTATGGTACCTTGAGGACGAGCTCGTTCTCGCCAAGCTGAATCGTGTACTTCTTTCTCATTTGGTGATTCTTCGCAATTTCTGCAAAAAAAAAAAAAATGGGAAATTCATTGCACGAATTAGAAGAGTGAAACCAAATAGAACAATAATAGATAAGGGGAATAGTGAGCGTGCCCTTCTGGAGCTTGCTGAGATCATTGGCTTTGTTCTCCAATTCACGTTGAAGATCTCTGAGGTTGGACGAACTCATCGTGTTTCCGACCTTCTTCCTACAATTGCAGTTGTAAAACACCAATGACTACGGCTTTTGTTCTTCTTGTTGTTGGGTCGGCCCAACCCCATTGAGAGCCCAATCAGTATCACTCCATTCGAAAATTCTATTTTAAATTAATAAACTCACACAACCTAATTAAAATTAGGTTAAATTATACTTTTAGTCCCCATAGCAAAATTTGAATTTGGTCCCTCAATTAATTTTTCTCTCAATTAGGTTCCTATTGTAGAAAATTTGACCCAATCAAGTCCTTTCCGTCAGTGGTGGAGTAACGGTGTTAAATGGGTGTCACGTGTCAGCTTCTAGATTTTTTGAATTTTTTTTATTTTTTTTTAATTTTAATTTTTAATTTTTTTTTTATTAATTTTTTAAAATTTTTTTAAAACATTAAAATTTTGTCACGTGTCAAGTGGACATAGTGCCATATGGCAGTGACAGTGCCACGTGTCACTATTTGGGAGTTGTCATTTTCTCATTCTCAATTTGGTCTCTCTATTTTATTTTTTGTTTCAATTTAGTCACAACTTTTGTAAAAATTATGCAATTTCGTCCCCCTCCAAATTGAAACCAAATTTAATTTCTATATAAATAGGCACAAATATTTCTATCAAAATTGATATTTCAAGTAAATATTTTTAACAAGATTAAGTTTATTTTAATTTATATTTTACGTTAAACTTTATTTAAAATTTTTTTAAAGTTGTTAATAGACAATAATGTTAATAAAAAAAATCATAAATTATATTGATATTTTATTATATTGTACTTTAATATTATTTTTTATTTGATTTTATATTTTAAATAATTGCATATTTTTAAAATGTGTAAAATTCAATAATTTCTATACAAATATTTTAGTTACTATAAAAATAACAATTATATAATTTAAGAAAAATTAATTAGTTTATATAACAATAAAAAACAAATAAATTTAAAATTTAAAAACAATTTTAAGTAAAATTTAATGTGAAACAAATTTAAAGAAACTTGGTTTTATTGAAAATATAATAAAAATATCAATTTGAATAAAAAAATCATTTAATAAAAATATTTGTATAACATTTTATAATTTTTGTTTTAATTTGGAGGGGACGAAATTGCATAATTTTTACAAAAATTGGGATTAAATTGAGACAAAAAATAAAATAGAGAGACCAAATTGAGAATGAGAAAATGTCATCTCCCAAATAGTGACACATGGCACTGTCACTGCCACGTGACATGATGTTAGCTTGACACGTGGCAAAATTTTAATTTTTTTAAAAAATTTAAAAAAAATAATAAAAAATAAATAAATAAAATATAAAATAAAATAAAATAAATTCAAAAAATCCAGAAGCTGACACGTGACACTCCATTTAACACCGTTACTCCACCACTAACGAAAATGACTTAATTGGGTCAAATTTCCCAAAATAGGGACCAAATTGAGATAAAAATTAATTGAGGGACCAAATTTAAATTTTGCTACGAAAATGGGGACTAAAAATATAATTTAACCTTAAAATTATTATCCAAAACCACTTTTTTATTTTATTAAAATGATACAATTTCAAAGTATAAATATAATTCTTTACAAATTATATCAATAAAAATTAAATAATTTATATATATTGCTGATAGAAGGAATTCAGGACATTTGTGACTTTTAATCTTTAATGCGGCACTTATCATTAAGTAATATATAATTTTTAAATTCATTGTTTAAATTCATCGTGGAATAATTTATAATTTTATATTTTACTAATTTTTTTTTAGAAAAATATAAAATATATCATTGTTGTTCTTATAACATAAAATAATTAAATTTTAATATATATATATTTTTTTCTCTTCTTACTATAGAGTCTCGGTTTAGAAATTGTTGATAGGCTTTGATATTTAACTTTTTTTTTTCCTTTATTCTTATTAACAACTTCGAGTGTACGTGTTTTATAGTTCTTTTTTAGGTTTGAAAAACTATATATTTTTTTTATTAAAACTTAACTCGCATATTTTTTAAATTGTAGAGCTTTATGATTAATAACATTAACCAAAATCTTATCTTGAATTTAATTGTATGAACGGCACTAGTCAATAATTAAACATTAAAACATTCATATTTATTCACGATGGTTTTAATACAGATGCTAAAAGGACCAAAGAGTTATAGTAAAGTGGTTAAATTTTTTTTTATATTCTTCCATCAAAAACAGTATGGTAAGACCAAGGAAGAATAGTTTTTTTTTTTTTTTTAATTTGATTATATATATGTATATATATAACATATTTAATTATGTAAATATTTTATAAGTTTTTTATTTCTTAAATAACCTTTTTAATTGAATAATTTTAACTATTACCTTTAAATTATTTTGTTAAGATTAATAATTAAAATTTATTTTCTAAATATTAATGATTTAAGTTATAATTATATATTTAAATATTTTAGTAATTTATTGTTAAAAAATAATATTTTAAATTATGTTAATTTTTAATTTTTAAAAAATATTAGTGAGTCAATTTCACAAAATAAGAGTTGATAGGTTAAAAATACCAACCTAACCATTTTAACACCTGTGTATAAAGTGTTTTTACAATTTAATCTACTTATATCATTTAGACTACACTAATCACATTAAATATTAAGAAAATAAATTAGTCAACTAACTACTTTAATACTTTTATTGATATATATACAAAATTTACAATTGCTTATATTGATTAGTAGAATATATCATTATTTTATTCAAGAGATTGTTATTATACAATAGTTATTAATAATTAATGATGTTAATCGTTTCTACACTTTCTTTAATAAATATTTATTTAAAATGCTTAATAAAAAAATTATTGTTAACAATTATGGAAATAAAATATGAGAATGTAATGGAATTACTAATATGACCATAAGATATTTTAATTTTATTATTTATTATTTATTTTTATTAAAAATTCAAATTGAGTATAAATTACCAATTCTTAAAACTAATGTACAGATTTATTAAGATTTTTAAAATATTTGAACCTAATTCCCTTGATTTTCAATATTTCTTTTGATAATAAGTGAAAAATTCCTCTACTAAGTTAAGTTATACTATCTCATTTATGCAAAAAAGTATTAAAGTTTAAACTACGATATACATAAGACTCACAAATTGGTCTAAATAAACATTTGTCTCAAAAACTACATATATTACTCTACTATGAGATTGATACGATGTCGTTAACTCAAGACTACATCATACGTTTGCACACATATCACTCATGATAATAGCGTACACAAAGATCGTATAAGTTTCTCAAAACAAAATTAATAAATTAATATAATTAATCAAGGATTAAATTAACAGTCCATATTAGCAAAATTCTAAATCATCTAAGAGGGTCCCAACCAACTAATCTAAATAAATAAAAGTGGACAAAAATACTATAAATAACATTGTTTACAAAATAAACATTACGCATTCAATATCGCATCTATTTTTTTTTACAACACTCTGATATATTGGACTTCAAAATATTTGGATATAAGAAAAAATATCTCGTTCCCTAAAATAAGAAAACCTAATACAACTCGAATTGAAAAGAAAAAAATCACAACGAATAAGTCTTACTTATAAACATATTTTAAATGTGTATTTAAGTTGGTAAAAATAATTACACTTTCATCTATCTTATAATTATATAAATTAAAATCACAACAATTAAGAACAATTTATGTTAGTTTATATTAGGATCATGTTAAAAATTGAAAAATAAAATTCAACATACCACAAATGTCACTTAACAATTCAAATACACATCAAAGTTTATTTATCACGGTCTCCTTATTTTTATCCTAGTCATATAGAAATCACGTAGCATTTATATCACACTATTTAAAAATTATAAAATATTACCTGCACCATAGTTTTGTTAATTCAAATGGCCTATTTATCGCATTCAAATTGTGAATCTAAAACAAATTCATATCATATTTAAAAAAAAGAACATAATTAAGAAAAAAAAATGACTTTCTTTATCTTAAAGTTACATGAAAATTAATACAAGTATATTATAAATAAGAAAAAGACAACAGCACAAAGAAAAACGTGATAGATTTAATGATAAAATCAACCGTATAAAAAATGTATAAGAACAAATTTTCAGAATTAAAAAGTAAAATGAAAAAAAAAGTGGTATGAAATTTTTGTGGAAAGGGAGAAAGGAGAGATGATTTGACATTGAGATAGATATGCATTCTCTTACCCGCCAAACCAAAACCAAGTCACACAAATAAATATCTTCTTCCTTCCATTCCGATGACACTTTCAGATATTTTCTATCAAAATATCATCTCACCTTAGTGTTCCCCACGTTGACTCCATTCACCTTCCCTTTCACCCTTCTTTTCTTCCTTAAATTACAAATCTGCCACTCCTCTCATCTCCCCAATACCCCACTCGTAATTCCCCCCTCTCTTCGGGGCATTTCCGTCACATTATTTCACCAACTTTAACGTTGTCAGAGAAGAGCGAGAGAGAGAAAAGAAAGAGAGTTCGGTGTTAATTTTCATTGTTGCAGTTGCAGAAGAAGAAGAAGAAAAAAAAATGGCTATGGCAAAAGAGAAAGAGGAAGACGAAGGGGAGGTTCAGACCTGTGGGAAGAGGTTGAAATGCACGAGGAATGATGAAGAAGATGATGATGGTGTTGAAGCTGTTGAGGAAGAAGAGAGTGAGCTTCCTCTGAAACCAGGGATTTTCTTCTACCCGACAACCCCAACTTCCTTTGTCGTCTCTGATGCTCTTGAACCTGATTTTCCGGTCATATATGTCAACAAGGTCTTTGAAATCTCCACCGGATATCGTGCTGACGAGGCCCTCGGTCGCAACTGGTTAGAAATTTCTTCCATTTCTCCCTCTTTTTTGTGCAATTCCCGACCCCTTAACATCTGGGTTTTTTCTCTTTTCTGCATTTGACTCTGAAATTTTCTTGCTTGGCTTGAATTCAACTTCCTCAAACTAGAACCCCCTTTATGTGTCTGCAGATTGTTCTGTTCCTTCAGATCTATGTTTAAGCTGAGATTTTTTTATGTGTTCCATTGTGTCATCTAGTTAAGAGATGTGATTCTACTGTGTCAAAATTCATAATTCAGAAACATCTGGTGGCTTTTTGCGAACTACATTCCACTGAACTGTGAATTCTGATTGGCAGTGTTTTATCCTCTGCTGTGCATTTTTCGGCAATTTTTTATTTGCTATTGTTAGCTCTTCTATTGAACTTCTTTTCTCTCCTTTTTTATCATCTCCCAAGCTGGAGTGTTTTTTTTTTTCCGTCCATCCTTTTGGAACCCTTGTTTTTACCTAGTTACAATGTGATTTGTGAAAGTTGCGATCGGCCGATATTTCTATTTTCCTCGTTAGTGTCATAATATTATTGCTGGTATGAATTTTCAGCGGATTTTATTAAGTATCCACAATTCTTATTAATGTTCAAATGTGTAGTTAAAATACATGTGTGGTTAAAATAATTTAAAAATGTCATGTTTTGTCCATTGAAGATAGCAATTTTCTATCAAATTTGGTGGAATGTGTATTATCAACGGTTAGTGAGGGATAACTCTCTGCTTTGGTTTTAAGAGTTTTTGGTGTCTATAGTTTGAGTTTGGTTTAGTTTTGGTTCCCAGATTAAAAGTGATTATTATTTCAGGCTCCCTAATTTCAAGAACGTCCACATTTAGTCCTTAAGATTTATCTTCTGTGATCATCTAAAGAAATACCCTTTTATTTTAGATGACCAAAAACAAACTTAAATCAAGTTTAGGGACCTGAAAATATTTAAGTCTCAAGAAAATGGATACTTAGAATAGTAAGATATAAGGTTTGTAAACTGTTTGAGCCTTTGCTTCAACTAACTCTGAGAAAAATTTTGATGGAGGATATTGATTAAAAATGTGACTTTCATGTTGCCAACAGTAGGGAAGGTAGCCGGTTAAGCTGAAGAGTTTGCTTTCTTGTAAATCCTTCTTGCAGTTCCTTACTCAATCCCCTAATCAGAAACAATTTGTTTGAAACTTTGGTTTTAAGTGTACAAAATGGAATCCTGCGATCCATAATGGGATAAGACTTGTTATATACCGATCAGGGTTATTTTAAAAAAATGTCCAATAATTGCTTTGAAATTTCTCTTGTTTCAGTCGGTTCTTACAGTACAGAGATCCTCGAGCTCAGAGGAGACACCCTTTGGTGGATCCTGTTGTTGTGTCCGAGATCAGAAGATGTCTCGAGGAAGGTGTTGAGTTCCAAGGTGAACTTTTGAATTTCAGAAAGGACGGCACGCCGTTGGTGAACAGACTAAGACTTGCACCAATCCACGACGATGACGGGACTGTGACACACGTAATAGGTATCCAACTATTTTCTGAGGCAAATATAGATCTGAACCGAGTCTCATATCCAGTATTCAAAGAGACTTGCAATCAGGAATTTGACAAGAATGGTAAATATTCTCCAAAGAGTGGACAATGCTTGTACAGCCAGCAGCAAGAGATGTGCGGCATTCTTCAGCTTTCTGACGAAGTATTGGCTCACAACATTTTGTCACGATTGACACCAAGGGATGTTGCATCCATCGGGTCTGTATGCAGAAGAATACGCCAATTAACAAAGAATGAGCATGTGAGGAAGATGGTATGTCAGAATGCGTGGGGCAAAGAAGTGACAGGAACATTGGAACTGATGACCAAGAAGTTAGGATGGGGTCGTCTGACTCGGGAACTCACCACCCTCGAAGCTGTTTGTTGGAGAAAACTCACAGTGGGAGGAGCAGTGGAGCCTTCACGCTGCAATTTCAGTGCTTGTGCTGCGGGAAACCGACTAGTGTTGTTCGGAGGCGAAGGGGTGGACATGCAACCGATGGATGACACTTTTGTTCTAAATCTCGACGCTAAAAATCCAGAATGGCGCAGGGTGAGTGTGAAATCATCCCCACCAGGAAGATGGGGCCACACGCTTTCATGTTTAAACGGTTCTTGGTTGGTGGTTTTTGGCGGCTGCGGAAGGCAAGGACTGCTCAATGATGTGTTCGTGCTTGATTTGGATGCTCAGCAGCCAACATGGAGGGAAGTATGCGGTGGAACGCCACCTCTTCCGAGATCATGGCATAGCTCTTGCACGATTGAAGGGTCGAAACTGGTGGTCTCCGGCGGGTGCACGGACGCCGGTGTGCTTCTCAGTGACACGTATTTACTGGATCTGACAACAGAGAATCCGACATGGAGAGAGATTCCAACATCATGGGCGCCTCCATCACGGTTGGGGCACTCACTGTCGGTGTACGGAAGGACAAAGCTTCTGATGTTTGGTGGACTTGCGAAGAGTGGACACTTGCGGCTACGATCAGGTGAGGCTTATACGATTGACTTGGAAGATGAACAGCCACAGTGGAGGCAGCTAGAGTATAGTGCATTCACGGGATTGGCAAGTCAAAGTGGTGTTGTTCCTCCTCCGAGATTGGATCATGTTGCTGTGAGCATGCCTTGTGGGAGGATCATTATATTTGGAGGTTCCATTGCGGGGCTTCACTCACCATCTCAGCTATTTCTCTTGGACCCTTCTGAAGAGAAACCATCATGGAGGATCCTGAATGTTCCAGGACAACCACCGAAGTTTGCTTGGGGTCATAGCACTTGTGTGGTGGGAGGGACAAGGGTGCTGGTGTTGGGTGGACACACTGGGGAGGAGTGGATACTCAATGAGTTGCATGAGTTGTGCCTCGCTAGTCGTCAGGATTCTGACCTGTGAAGGGTATAAAACCAGACCCTCTTTCTCTCAGAACAAGATTTTTGTTGCAAAATAGGTTTTGTTTTGGGTGGGTTTTGTTTAGTAGTTTGGTTTTGTATATGAAAAACTATATATATCATATGATTGTTGTATGACATGACGTGTGTATTACTACCACTGTTTTTTGAATGATGTATGATGTATGACTATCACACTAGGACACAAACTTCTGTACATCATACACTTCTTGCCTCTTGTATCATCCCTCCTTTTTCTTTTACAGTTACTTTTGTTAATAATTAATTCTTTTATTATTATTTCTTATTATCATCAACTTTGGTACAACCAATGTATAATAAAGATAAGAAGAATAAAGATAAGAAGGAGAAAAAAAGAGAGAAACCGTGGGTAGATATCAAAAAAGAAATTGAAGGAAATATGAGTATGAGGATTGAACGTTAATAAATCCTCAATTATTAAAGGAGGTTTAGTTGGGTTGTACTAGTTATTATGAGCCTTCTTAGATCATTTTACGGATAAAAAGGGTGAATAAATGCTTAGATTTCATGCAGTAGAAAGTTGTAAAGTCTTGAAATTTAACCATTTTACTAAATTATAACTGCGATTAATCCATTTGTTAATGTAGGCCGTTATATACAGAAGTAGACCAATGATATAATTGGTTTCATTTGCTATCTAATTTTAGGAAATTAAATTACTTTTTTCATGTGTTTAGGATTACTTGCACTTAAAAAAAGAAGAAGCAAAACTGCCTGGCCAACGTGCAGTTTCAAATACAAGTGTATAAATTTTCAAATTATGATTTTAGAGTTTAGAGTGTAATATACCTTTGTGTTTGTTTGTCGAAGGAGTCGCTAAAGTTAAAAGATTAATGATGAATCGATATTTTAATTTAAATTATGTATTTGTGTTGAATAATTTAGAATATGTTATTAATATTTATCATTAAAATATCTATTCTATAAAAATTGTAATACTTTAATGATAAAAATAATTTATATTTTTTATGTTAATAAGATTTAATGTATATGATTTTAGTTTATATTTATATATTTAATGTATATGATTTTAGTTTATATTCATATATTTATATATTAATAATTATATATTTATTATGTTTTAAAATAATTATTTATCACATATTATATCATAATATTTTAAAAGTAAATTTATCAACATATCATAGTCGTGTTATATTCGACACACATATTTGCATCATAGGTAAAGAAAGTTGGAAAAACAAAATTATAAAAATGCAGAAAATGATACAAGACTTTATATTAGACTTTCTCTCCTTAAATATGTGAAAAAAAATTACCGTATAAATATTTTATTTATATTTACATATATAATATAAAAAAATCATATATAACATGTGTTTCTATTATAATATATTAAGTAATTAATAAAATGATTTAAAAAATATATTTTATAAATTAATTTACTTTAATATATATATACTTTTTTTAAAAAAAATTTGGAAATATTTTTTAATTTAAAATTTATTTTCATTTTGATTTATAATTTAAAAATCATTATTGAAATAAATTACTTCTTAAATATATACAAAAATTATTTTACTATATAATCATATCTTGTAACAACTTTCTACTCAATTTTCACTTTCTTCGCTTTAATTCAAATAACTTCACTCAAAATATATAATTTCACTTTTTTTACTCTCTTTTTTTACTTCCTCAAAAATCCAGTAATCCAAAGGCATTGCATCCATTTCTTCACACACACAAATTATTCAACCCGACCCAAACACAATGCTAAGGAATGAGATAGACGGAGTCAAATTTTCAAATGGAGAGAACCCGACTCGTACCAATATCTTTTACACGTCATTGGAATTTTTTCTAAAATTTACACAAGTTTTTCAGTTAAACTATAATTGAACACGAGGTTTATAATCAAGTCGGAAATAAATCATTGAACAGCACCAATGAAGATATGAACGTTACACAGCTGTAAATAGAAATTTTATCAGAAGTATCTTCAAATAAGATCTCTTTTAATAACTTTCTCCGACAATTTTTAAAATCTCCTCTTTTTTCTATGGGACGAAAACTCATGAACAGATTATTGTAAATATTAGGTAATACAATTTACATATGATCATAACTAAGAGGGATGAAATTAAATTTTCTAATGCTATGTTCTCTATTTTAAACCAATTTGATGGTTAATAGAAGAATTTGTTAAAAACATTTTTCATATGGATTATTGCTATGTTATGCAAATGGTCACCTCGGTTTTAGTTGAGAGTTTACTAATCTTTGACGCCTCTAAAGTAATCATCGGCATATATATAACAAAGAATGAAAATTAAGAGACTAATAAAATGGAGAAGTCGTCCTTCGAACATAAAAATCAAACATCTTAAGAACTGGTAAGTTACATAAAATCACAACATAGAACTCGGATCGGATGCTTTTTACACTGTGGTATGTGGGTCAAAAGAATTATACGCAAGTACGAATTTCACTTCTTGTCATGACCGTGGACTTTTTTCTGTTCGTGCTTGATTAAAAAAATAGTAAAAAAGCTACAAAATCTATAACAAATCTCACATCTGTTGCAAACTCTGGGATCTCATTATTTCCAAGCCACCGAGTCAATGTCATCCCTAGCTTGCTTGTATAATTCAAGCCTTTTGGCTATTTGATTTCTCCTTTCCATAAGGGCTGGATCTTCATCCAACATCGCACCTAATTTTTCCTTCTGCATAACAGCTCCAGTAATCAGTTATAATGTTGCTTTCGTCATATTGAAATATACATGTTGCTTTCATCAAATTTATACATGTTGCAACAAAGTATTGTGCCTATCTCGCTTAAACAATCCTTTTGACAAATCACAAGGGAAGTATTCTATTACCCCTTTTTCCTAAACCTTTGCTAACTTGTTCTATAAGCTAGTATATGCAACAATTGACATCCTCTACAACACTTGCATATAGCCGTAGTACATGATTTAATGATACCTAAATTGCAATTTGAATCATTTTCATTCTTGATCTACTTTGATCCATTATTTCCACTATTTTATTCCTTCAACTTTGACTAATTCTAAATTTGCATACCTTCAATGTATTTATGTACGTTTAGTTGAACTATAAACATAACCTTCATTTAACAAACCTCAAGTATAATTTAGTTAATTAAAACATGAAAATAAAATATAAAATAAACCATACAAAATTGAAGATTGGACCTAAATTTCTGATTTTCTAAACTCTGAAGCCAAGAATTTTAGATAATTTTTTTTAAAAAGACCAACATTATAATTTAACCTAATTAAAATACAAAGCCACACATAGAGCCTAACTAACACACTGTCCAATCTTGATCATCCCCAAATTCAAAGCAAATATCTTCTCACGTCATACTTTTATAATTTCAAAAAAACTTAATCCAACAGTATATTTAGATTCATCGTACACAGCTTTGGTTACATGTACTTCATGATATTGACAAAAAAAAATCATTTCGTAAGCTTATACTTGAACCAGGTTCACGAAGTTATCAATGGGAAAAAAGCGGCATGGCATTGTAATTATATAAGTAAATTCAAGTAAACCATACGTAATTATAACATAGTTAAGGAACGAGAGAAAATTGTATCTAAGATGGGAAAAATTTAACCCGAAGATAAAAAATCGTACCTCCTTCTTCCCAACTTGAACGTAAAAGTAGTTCAACAAAGATCGCTTAGCCTCTCTAACTTGACAATGAACCACAGCCTTGGGTATGGTATTCTTAAGTGTATCGCAAACCATATTAATATAGGAACTTACGTTTGTTCCTGTATCAGGCAGCAAAATATATATAATACACAGAATAATGACTGTATAAACCATTAGATATGTAAAAGCAATCTCGAATCAAAATCCAAATTACGTGGAATCATGCCATTTAAATTTAAACCCTCCTTTCAAAGATTTGAGTGAATTTCAAAGCATCTCGCTCTTTACTTTATTGGAACATAAAACTCACACAAGATATGAGAGAAAAGGGTTACACATCTTCCCCAAAATCCTAACTTTCTCGGACACAATTTTTAATATTTTAGAGTGAATGCAGTTTTGAAAAAAATAATCTTTATTTTAGAAAAAAAAAGGATTTTTTAATTGAAAACGACACATGCTGACCACATATTAGAAAAAGAAGTTCCCACATTGCTTACCAACATTACATAACTTCTACTTTTGATGAAAGATGAGTCTTGAACACTTCAGTAAAAAGATATGGTTTATATAAGCTTATCCATCTAACCAGTATTGTAGTCCTAGAATAATAATATACTAAGAATTACAATATTATTCTTAAATGTTACTAAAAAGGCTTGAGGAATATGTTACCAATTTTGCGAAGGTGATTGTCAGTATAACTGTCCATATTTGGGGGACCATTCCGGTTTGGATTTGGTGGTCCATTTGGATTCTTTTCTGGTTCAAAATGAATCTTCCTGAAAAACTCCACTGTTAGATAGCTAGACTCCATATCAACCAACCGTGTAACTGTCTTCCTGCTTTCTTCTCGGAATTTTTCCAGAGCTTCATTTGCAGCAGTTGCTATATCATTTGAAAGTGTTGGAAATCTTTTTAGTTCCTACATGTCATAAATACACCAACTGTAAAATTTAATTTGATTATATCTTCCCCATACCAATTCACCCCTTCAGATACCAAAGTTAATGATAGAAAAACTATTCACAGGTCCTGGAACGGCACCTTACATCAGTTTTTTAGCAATGACTCATACCCTTCATTATTAGCCTTCAAAGATTCATTAATTCAAGAAGGAATCCTAATAACCAACTCAGACACATGAAATAGGTGTGAACGAAGAACAAGCGCATTCAACTTGCATTTTGTTGATTTTAAAATTTTAAAATAATGACATGTCTAAAAAGAGTTTCATCAACTTGTGCACTGCTTTACCTCAGTTTCTGCAATTGATTTCCGTACAAGTTCCTTTAAAACAAAGTGAACCTGCATAATAGAAGAAAGCATGCTGTTCAGAAATGGAAAGAACAAAATCACACAGAGCAATTTAATATAAAAAAATGTAAATGAGTAAAACAGCTCCTCTTGTGGAGTAACCATTTTTATCTCATTTCAGTTACAAAAATTAAAGGAAAAACACGTGTTAAACAACCCTCATACAGTATACAACAATAATATAAGAAACACAATTATAAATGTGACTTCTGGTATAAATACGTCAGAATTTCATCATGGGAAATTATTTATTGAGAAAGGGATTCAGAAATCAAAACAGAATCAATCGTCATGAAATTTAAGTTTAACAACATTCCAGGTTTGTGTTGACGTGGAAGAAAAGAGGAAAACTAAGACGTTCAGAATCGCATGCTTGTATATATATATATATATATATATATATATATATATATATATATATATATATATATATATATATATATATTTTCACATTA
>Ga0214542_1007401_pt1 | contig 19106 bp, 7 predicted proteins | sample CNSS1metaG_FD_160096 | JGI IMG/M metagenome (GOLD analysis project Ga0214542, IMG submission 160096) | Root nodule microbial communities from cowpea collected in UCLA plant growth center, Los Angeles, California, USA - CNSS1 | ecosystem: Host-associated > Plants > Roots > Nodule | place: USA...
TCCATCTAGCAGCACCTTAGGATGGCATAGCCTTCAAGTTAAGGGCGAGGTTCAAACGAAGAAAGGCTTATGGTAGATACCTAGGCACCCAGAGACGAGGAAGGGCGTAGTAAGCGACGAAATGCTCCCAGATGTAGCCAATCATTCTGATATATCCCGGTAAACAAATTTCGATCATATATATATATATATGTTTTTCTTTTGAATTTATATGTTTTTATTTTTTCGACTAGTAATAACTTTTTAATTTTTTTTATATTTTCTTTTGGATTATTTTCCACCACTATGTTTTGACTTTTTGTTCCGTCTTGCATGTGCAGAGGCATAGTTTCTAGTTATTTGTATACTAAGAACACTAAATCCAATTCTAGATCTCTTTTTGACACTATTTGGGATCTGTTATAATGAATTATATTATTATGCCATTTGGAGTTTTATAAAATTACACACTTTATGAAGTGAAAATTACGAATCACAAGATATCATTTGGTGAATCTCAGAAATGTTAATGAAATGGAAAGAAAATTATTGGTAGATTCATAGAAGATATGATAGGACAACAATAAAAGAAATAAAAGAAAAGGAAAGGATATGATATATGTATGTTTAAAAATGTTCTTAAATTTCATTATTCTAATAAAGAACTTTTGTAAAAATTTCCTTTCAACAGAAAACAATCAGAATATCGTAAATTTGTTTAGAAAATTAATTTTGTAGTGGCTTAAATATTTCTGTATTCCTAATAAATTATCCATTTTTTTTGTTTCTATTACTTAAAAAATATGTTCATAACAAATTTTCATTGGTTCATGTTTTATATTAAGAGGATGAAAGAAGAAATTACTCGATGAAGAAAAACCCTAAATAGGATAATGACTAAATTCAGGACTGTGTTTTTCCACAAAAAACTTGGGCTTACTCTGCCTTCAAATGACTAATTATCAAATTAAAAGGACAAAAAATTTGTTAAGTTTATCTGACATTATCATGAAATGCGCTTGAAACGTCAGATAAACTTAACAAAATTTGGTTAAAAGGACTAAATTCACGCATTTTGAGAGATGAAAGACTAAATTGGTCAAAAGTTTTGATGAGGGACTAATTCTAAATTTCGCTGAAACTTGAGGGACCAAAAACATATTTAACCCTATATATATATATATGTTTTTTTTTTTCAGTTTGATCTCCTAAATTTAAAAAGATTCATTTTGAATATTAAAAATGTCACGGATAGATCAAATTGATTTCTTTTCATCAATTTTTGGTGCTAAATAATGTTTGATTTTAATCGATGTAATGAATATCTATATTATATAACATTTTTTGCAGTTTATCTCATATCAACAAGTTGAATGAGTTAGTAACAAATAGATGAAAAAACAATTTTGTCTAGCAAGATACGCTAAAAAGAAACTTCTATTTTAAAATTCAGAAAATCAAACTGCAGAATAAAAGAGAAACAGAAAGAGTTATTCAACCAATCTAAAACATCAAGTGATGAAACCTTAAATTCGTCTATGAAAATTCTAGACTAGTTTCTATTAATCATGAACATTAATCATATTAATCCTTAAACACAAGCTACTTTAGTCTTTGAAAAGAATCAATATAATCAGCTATTGAGATTAAGAACTTAAAATGTTATATTAGTAGGCAATAATATAACATGATAATTTTTTTCTTTCAAAATTTTAGTGTTTTCTCCTCTAATTAGTTAGACAAGAATCAGACTCAAAGTTCCAGTGGAGTTTTTTTTACATCACAAATCACAGAACCATCATTCAAGAGCCACCAAAAGTCTCATGTTGATGGGAACTACTTCTGATTATCACCTGAAGAGATATTTCAGGATCATGAAATTATGCAGAAAGGATGTGCAATTGATTATGGAAGTAAGTGGAGAATATGTATTTAGAAATGTTCAGCATTCATAAAATAGATAGCAGTTTAACATATTTTATTTGAGGTTCTCATTTGAATGGCCTAATTACAGCTTCCCCTTCTCTCTTTTCTGTTACCAGCAAAAAGAAAAAACGTTGGATTGCATAAAATATTGTATGAACTTAAATCGTTTCAACATCTTAAATCTCCACAAGGACTAATGAGTGAATCTACACAACTTAATCATACTGGTGTAAGAGTTAGAGAAGCTCCCACTCAGATTCAGACATACTACGAAGAAGTGACTTTTTGTGATCCTGTGGTAAAGTTGGATCAAAATTCTCCATGCAATCTCCCTTTGCTTTTTCACTGTTCAGATGCCATGCTGCAAGTTCCTTATATTCTTGCTTTCTTGCAGATTTCTTGGACAAAGAAAAGGGTTGCCGCGATTTTTTCTTAAAATGGAAAAATATTTTAGTTAGTGTTGAGTGTGAATATGTATCAGATAAAGAAAGAGGGGGGAGTTGAATGTGTGTACCTTGTTAGTGTTCAAATTAGCACTTGCTTTGGGAGGTAATTGAATTTCATCTCCATCCACCATAACACAAGCTTCCTCAGGTTCCTCAAGCTTCAGATGATCTTGTGGCATAAAACAATGGCCTTGTTCTAAAACAGTACCAAACCATCAACCTTTGTTACATTGAAACTAGTTTTTAATCTCTCACACCAACAAGAAAAAGAAAAAAACTTAATCCATCTATGTGCTTATATGTTCCTCAGCATGTCTGAGATATGGAATATAGCCTAATGTCTATATTCATGAAAACTTAATTTGAACATGTTTCTGAGTGACTTCACTAGATTTCTGTGTGTCTGTGTGTCTGTGTATATCTAAGTTTTAGAAAATATCAAACATCACAATTGGATTAAAATGCAATTACTGCAATCAGAAAATTTTGTTGTTAGAAAGAATGTTTTGGTCATGGATGAGTTACTAGTTCTCCACATGTTCTCTAAAGAAAGTAGAGTTGTTTAGTGAAAGGGAAAATCCATTTAAAAGACTAGAAATGGAGTAGATAGAACATTTTTTCAGCCATTAATGATTTCCTATAACACATGAAAGTCAAGGAACCTTGGGCAAGAAATGTAAAGAAATGGATGAGATTCTAGAATGGGAGATGATGATTCTGTCATCAAGTTCTATATATTGAAAGTTTATACAACCAACCGGTAAAACTGAAAAAGTTTGTCAAAGAAAATTAGGAAAGTCACCAGTGTCATTAAATAAAATAAATGAATTAATTCAACAGCCTGTCAATTGAATTGGTTGAGTGGGATCAGCATTTTTGAAGGTTTATGATTAGCTTCCATGAACCATAAATTTTTCAGTTGTTGGGTAGTTATCTATTAAGAACCCATCAAAAGGGGAAAGAATCAAATCCATAAAAGATCTAAGTAAATTTAACTATTTAAGCATGGTTACGGCAAAATTTTTAAGTTGACTATGGCTTGAAGATAAAGAAAGATGATACATTCTTCAAAACAAACTAAACAAATCCCATGTCACACACTCCTAATTCTCACAACCTAACTTAATGTTCCTTTTTCAACCACTAGGCTTCAACTGTGAAGGAAAAAAAATGAATATATAGCTCTTTGACCAAGTAACATGAAGCAATTGATAGAAAAGGCCTATGTTTTCTCATCATATACTGCAGATCAAGAGTAGATCATAAACTTGAATTCTTTCAATAGAATTGTTCAGACCTCTCAGATACAGCCAAGTGGGGAAATCTCATACTTATTTTCATTTAACATTAGCAAAAAAAGAAAAACAGTACAATGATACAGTTCCTGAATACTCAACTTCAACCAAAATAAGTCCATAGGTTGAAACCAATTAGAATTTTTCAATATGTCATGTTAATACCTACAAGGTAAGCTCTTCAGAATGATACCAGTCAATGTCTAAATTCAGCAACTACAGTAATTAGAAGTAAATCATAGGACTGCAATGTCCTATCCATGAGAAACCTACCATAGAAACTACATACTTACTGAACAAAAAATATTAGAAATCAAAAGTGATCAAGCTAAACAATTAGTAAACTTTGATACTATAACCAAGAGATACTGAAGTACTCACCAACTGGCTCTGCAAATGAGACATACGGGGAAGAAATCGTATCAATTTGTTTCTCTCCAGCTGATTTAACTAGCACCGGATAATTGAGGCTTTGTGTGGTACTATCATTTTCAATTCCATCAGAAAAGTATGTTTCACAGCGAATCCATGGCACTCCATGATTCTGGTTTTGGTTTTGGTTTGAGGTCTCACAAGATTGTGATGCTATGCATGCATTTGTTCCTGCCAAAGTGGTTTCAGCCAAAGTGGTTTCATCAATTATCTTGGTTGCAGCCATTTTATCATTTACTGGAAGGTTTGATTTAACATCCATTCTTCCAACAATTTGTCTTGAAGGCGAACTAATGGAACTTCTCAAAGATGGCATGAACGAAGCATCAGCCTTAGAAGTTCCATTATATGCAGTAGCAAGTGTGGCAACATTATCAACACCATGATCAATCCTTGAATCCTCAGTTGCTTGCTTGGTATCAGTTTTTACATGCCTTTCACTACACACTTGAAATGGCTTCTTACAGAGCCCAGCTTCAGCACGCTTATCCATAGACAATTCAATGCCTACCTTCTCATTTGGGGGAAGTAAATCTTCCATAATATCTGAATATAATTTTTTAACACTTTCTCCGACAGCCTGCATTTGATCCTCTATGTACTTAACAGTATCCTATACCCAAAGAACAAACAGTTATAAGAATATATAGTATCTGGTGAGAATGTCTTCTAATAGCAGGGTAGGGAACTATCTGTAGTTTAACCCATCACTGTTAAAAAATTAGGACCATACAGAAAAACCCTTTCAGAAATACTATCACAGATAACAAGACAAGTATAAGTAAATTTGCATTCAACACTCATGTAAGATCAAGGAAATTAAAGGAGAAAGGCACCTGAAAAAAGTCCTAGTGGTTTCTGATGCAGGCAATATGTGTCAAAAGAGGGCAAAACATAAAAGCATAGGTATTCAATCAAGTGACAACGAAGACATACCTCGTACATCACGTCTTCAGCCTCAAGGAACATATTCTCAAATTTCTGGTACATATTTCCAACCCATGTTATGCCTTTTACATCCATAGTGATCATAATATACTTCCTGGAATAGAAAATTGTCTGATTATAGCAAGTTTGCAATTACTCTTGTCTCAACTTCAAGGTGGTTGTACTCAATTATCTGCAATAAAGAAGAAAGAACATACATGTAACATGAAATGCAGATATATTCCAGAAAATCGCACAATTATATTTAGTAATCATCAATCCAACCGCCTAAGTAATAATGAAAAACCATTCATACATGTCCTTACCTAATACATCCAAACTTAAAACTACAACTTATATTGTCCAATTAGACAACATGCCACAAGGGGACCACGCTAATACTTTATCTTCTAAAAAGACAAGTAATCTTCACGTAACTCCCCACACATAACCCAGAATGTTCAACTTCATTGTCCAAAACCATCTACAGCTTCTAGTTATAACCTTACTTGCCTCTTTTCTCCGTCACCAACAGAGATAATCTAAACACACACACAGACTCACACATATAGTTGAGCTTTAACTTTCATTGATAATTTACCATAGACTATCACTGACGCAAGTCAAGAGAATAAATTTGCCTCAGAAAAAACTTATAACCAAATTATATCAAACGCACACAAAAGAATAAAAAAGAGTAAGAGGGTTATTTAACGCCATAGCAACAACTCCCTAATCAGTGATAACAGAGGAACGAAGTCAGTAGTAACATATTCGATCATGAAAAGGAAAAGGGTAAGAGAATACCTGTTATGAGAAGAGCAGAGAAGAAAAAAAAGTCATGAACCATTTGCAGGATGAGTCATGTGACACCCCAATTCGGCAAATCGTTGGCTTTCTAAAGAGTCAAACGAGAAGAAGATTCGAACACGAAAAGCCTGGGAACAGTTCGAGAAACTTGGGAGGGATTGTGAGTTTTTGTGGAGAAGTGTACGAGGAGGAACAGAATAAGGAAACGTACACACTAAAGATTCAGCTCCTGACAACCCTACTTTGCACACGTGTACATGCTCTTCATTCCTAAGATATATCTTTCTGTTATATTCCTCTATTTTTCCTATGTTCGTTTTGGATAATCTTATATATATATATATATATATATATATATATTAAGAGACAGAAACACTTTTGTTGCCCGTGATTTTAAAAGTAGAAATAATTATTCTTAAATCAAATGAAGCGTTCATAAAATTATGAGAAAATTATAATATATATAATAATAATCATGAGAGAGAAAAATAAGGTTTATATTGTTCAAGTTGAATTTTTTGAGTTCTGTTTCTCTGCTGTATACAAAAATTGCTGAGTGTCTGTTGGATTAGTATAACGGCGCTGTTTTACTGTTTGCAACTTAATAAAATATATTTTATTTTTGATATTATATTTAAACCACTGTATTTTACTTTTGGTAATAATTATTTATTTAGTTTTAATCTTTTGACTTGGTTTAATTCAGTTTCTCAATTATTTAAAATGATTTAATTAGCTGTTAAGTTGGAGGATACATCGTGTCCTCCAACTTGTCAAGTTGTGAATTCCTCAACACGTGTCAAGCTGTGAATTTTTTTTTAAAATTAATAAATTATCATGTGTCAGGTTACCATCGTGAGAAGTGTCAGTGTAATAGTTATTTTCAATTTAGTTATCTAATTAAATTTTTGTTTCAATTTAGTCATTTGTTCTTTAAAAGGTTAAAATATCTTTTTGGTCCCAACTTTTGTCAAATAGGTCCCAATTTTATTTTTGTGTTCAAATAAGTCCTAATTTTTGTCAATTTGATTCAATTAGGTCCTAATTAGGTAACGTCGTTTAAATGTGTAATGTTTCACTATACAGTTGGCATTTCTGTGCTACGTGTTGCATTAGTAATCCTACGTGGCACTATTTTAAGTTTAATTAGATATTTAATCATCATTTATTTTCAAAAAAAAATTATGATTGAGCACAAAAACAAAATTGGGACCTATTTGACAAAAGTTGACGAAAATTGAGACTAAAAATGTATTTTAACCTTCTTTAAAATGATCCAATTCTTTCTGAAAGAAGACCTAATTGATACATCTTTTCAAAAGTTGGACTCAATTGACACATTTTTAAAAACGGGTATCAAAGTGACACATCCGAATAATAGTGGTACCATTCGACTTATTAAAGCAATATATTTTTAGTCTATGAACTTTGATGCAAAATTATAATTCGTTATTGTCTGAATAGATAGAATAGATATAGTACTTTTAACCCAATTAAGTTAATTTTTTTTATGCGTTAAACAAAATTTTCAGCAGATATTGAAATGGGAACTTGTCAAGCACAGTAAACAACTCAAATGTTAGGAACACATTTTAATTTCCCATCAAAACTCAGAAATTAAAATCACATTTAACACAAGAAATATATAAAATTTTCAAAAATATTAAAATTGAATATATATATATATATATATTATAGTGATTATGAGAGAGAAAGGTAAGGTTTCATTGAGTTCTGTTTGCGACATACATGAAATATGATGGAACGGTTATGAGATAATATATTTGTTGTGATTTTGAGAATAAAAACGACAATTCTTGAAAATAATGAAGTTAGAAATGTATGGTTTTTATCGTTTTATTAAGTTCGATATGCGATATGCATGGAATATGGTGGAATGGTTATGGGGATAATATATTCATTTTTTATGATTTTGAAAATAGAAAAAATTGCCATCGGAAAAAGAATATAAAGTTACAAAAAGTAAAGTTAGAAATAAAATTATTTATCGTCATTAAAATTTGACAATTGCAATAAAAATGAGAAATTATAATATATATAATAATCGTTAGTGAGAAAGGTAAGATTTGTGTGGTATGGTTTTATTGAGTTCTGATTGCGATATGATGGAACAATTATGAGGATAATATATTTGTTTTTCGTGATTTTAAAAATAGAAGAATATGAATTTTTGACAATTTTTTTTATAAAGTAATAAAATAATATTTTTTAGTTAAATAAGTAATTTGTCAATTTTTGTTAAAAAAACTTTATTAAAGTATTATTCTCCAAAATAGAAATAATCATCCTCAAATCAAATGAAGTTAGAAACAAAATTATTTAGTGTTATTAAATTCGACAACATCGATTAAATATAATAAAATTATAATTACTTTAAAAAGTATACTGAAATAATGTGAGGTGAAAAGATTATATGGTGAATGATCTTAGTTTTCCCACAGGTTCTAATTCTAATAGTGTATCTATACATTTATGTTATATTTCCTCCTTTACTTTCTTTTCTCTTCTTTTTATTACTTCTTTTCTTTCTCTCCCTTTCTTCCACCTCTTATCTCAATTCATATGTTCGAAGTAGAAAGTTTGTTTTACTTTTTTACTTGCTTCACATATAATTAAGTGCGTAACCTTTTACCAGTTATAGAAAAAAAAATTGGTTGTATTTTCATAAGAAAAAAGTATCTATGATCTGTTAACAAGAAAAACTCCTTTTTATTCAGGAATGTACTGAAATCACAACCAAAAAGAACTGAATTATAAAGATAAGATTACATCTTGTCTTGTTAACTATTGTCTTGTTGTTATCTACGCTTACTTTTCATTCAACGTTTACTATCAAAAGGGTGCAAGCAAACCAAGAAAAAGAAAAGAGATTGACAAAACCCAAATAAGAAGGACACGACAGTAATTGATCGGTGCTTCAAGAAAAGAACAACAGTACATCTTTGGTAATGGATAATCATGTTTATGTTCAAAGGAATTTATGTTGCACCAGATCTTGGGATACTCTACAAAACCAAATGATAAATAATAACATTAGACCGTGGCACATTGATACATAGTTAAACCATTTTGGACCACACTATTAATTTGGAAATACGTTGACCAAGTGCTAACTTGCTTGATGCCAAACCCAAGAAAATGTTTGTGTACCAAGGAAAATGAAACTAAAAAACTGTCAAGAAGATGTGATGTTTCATTGAGGCACCGTTGCTGTAATTGTGACGTGTTTGGGGTCTGTAAGAATTGATGTTATGTTCACAAAACCAGCTTCCCTCAGTGTTTCATCCATATCAGTCAAGTAATACTCATCCAGAAAAGGTTCTGTGCTCTTAATCAGTGTAAACAGAACAGGAGACAATTCCTGTAAGAGAGAGAAAGAGGAAGACCAAGTTAGATGATGTTTCTACATGGACAACAATGTAAATGTGCTATTATTAAGTTAATCATTTGTCATGGATGACCAAATTTTCCAAGAAAAGTAACCTAGAATTAAATACCAAGATCAAGCAGTCCCCAAAAGGACTCTGTGCTCTGCTTGATCTCATTTAGGCATATTTGACTTGTTAATACTACCAGGTTTAGCACAATTAAACAAAAGGCCACAGAAAATATGCTATGTCTTTGGGTCTTTCATCTTACTTTTTGTATTTTTGTCTTTTGGTTTCAGTTTATAGCTTAAAAATGTTCACTTCGGTCTCTTTAGGCATCCCTTTGGTCCTTTAACCAATTCATCACACTACTTTGGTCGACAAATAACACATGGCAAAGGGATGGTGCATAAGTTGAAACTAAGAGAAAACTGATAGAAGGATTAATTTAGTTTAACATGAATGGAATCAAAGTTGAACCTTTTAAACCAAGCTAAAATAAAAAATTAAGAGGAGAAATCAAAAGTGTACTTTAGTCAACGGAACATTTGTGTAACGATTAAAAAAATAGAGCATAAAAGCTGGACAATACGGTACCTGAAGGACCTTTGACTTCAGCTGCAGAAGCCAAAAATAACAATATGAGCATTTGTGGTAGGAGGCATGAAACAAAAAAGACATGGAATAAAAGAGAAGTTGAAATCATGATATTATATACCGAAAAATCTGTCAAAGCTAGTGTGCCTCCAGGCCGAAGGAGACGGAATGCTTCCCTCACTAAATTCACTATAACTCTTGTAGGACATTCATGAAGCTGCATATGGTCAGGGATTCCAGATATTAAAATCCACTAGTAATTTTTCCAGAACGTTATTCGAGCAACCTATCTGTTTTTCAAGTAATTATCATGGGATATGAAATTGGAAATTCGCAACTGATTTAATGCAAGAACGCTGAAAAATATTAGTCTTGAGAATTCAATGTTTCAATTATGTGAATCTTCAAAATCTGTATGCGTTTCAGGCCTTTGATTGAAGTAATGATACCGTATCTCAGTTTTTGTTGACTAGATTGACATAAAATATATATAGAAAAATAGTACATTTTTTAAACCTATTTTGCTAAGTTTCTGACAGGTATATCTAGCCCAATTCTCCCGGTAAGGATGTGAACGCCTTCACTATTTTATTAGAGCAAACTAGTTCATTTCTCCAGACCCAACCCTTTTTGGTGAAACTTAAAAGGATTGAAGAGGAAAAGAAAAAGCATACCACAAAGGCAAGAGAAACAAGGTCGAATGATTTAGAAGGCAAGCCCGTGTCTTCCCCATTTGCATGTATCCATCTTAGAGGATTTTTTCTAGGCATTGCCCCCTTTTCCTTATGCTGAGCCACAGCTAGAAAATACGGTGACAGATCTAGCCCCTGGAACAAAAATATTACATCAATACCATGTATAACATTTCTTTTATTCTTGGCAAATTCAAGTTGGAAAAGAATGATTTTATAGTATTAAGAAAGCATATTCATCCATCCATTAAAAACTCACTCACGGTGACTTTGGCTATGGGAAACTTGTCTGCAAGATATTTAGTGCTTATGCCGACAGAGCATCCAATATCTAGAATGTCATTAATCCCAGATGATTCTGAATACTGTATATGGTGTTGTTCAATTGCTTGAAGCCAATTGCCACGCAGTATCTGATTTGCTTCCTCCAATGAAGAAGCACCTGGAAGTGCTCGTCTAACCATTGACATTGTAGCAGCCTCTGCTTCTGCTGCTGCCTATAATAGGAACTTGCTAAGTGTTGTTTGATCATCAAAAAAGAATGGCCAAATTAAGCCATCAATTGACATATGGGAAAATTCAGAATTATCACATACCAGCCATGTAAGATTGCCCTCCTCGTATGCATGGAATGGATTCAAATAATCTGTTATTTGATTTAAGCGGTCATTCCATCATTTTCAATGATACGCAAGAGTAAAGACAACGATGGATAGAAGGGTAACATACTGTAAAATAGATCGTCAGAAACTTACAATCAGGGTACACTAAAGACTGGTTTTGAATGCTGTCCATCTCCCTATACACTTCTGACTCTAAAACCTCTTTCGCCATTTGCCTCCACGGTATATTGTTCTTCTCAGCTGTACTGTGCATTCACATTGAAAAACCACACTCACTTCCCGACAAAGAGATCCTTATAAGTTATAACTACTTCAATTCATCGTGTTGCCAATAGCAATTGGGTTATAAAGCAGGACTCAAATACCATCTTAAGAAAGTGAAATTTAAGTGTAACTAAATCTTACACAACTAACTTGAACAAGTGTGATTTGTATCTACCTATATATTATAATTTGGTCATATCTTTACTTGATGTCAAATCTCCAAAAGTTTTAGATTGAATATGGTGTAAGTTTATTTGGTTTGCTCATGGTACAATAGATCAAATTATTATTATTGGCTCTATCAAATCACCACACCGTCAGACTACTTACAATTGTCGAATCCTACAAATGTCATGTTCAAGTTATCCCGTTCTCAGTATGAGAGGGAGATGAAAACCACTCCAATTAAATTATAAAATATAAATGGAACAACTCACTTCTTATTAATTGATTTTGGACGATTGAGTTAGACTCAAACATAAATCCTAAGAGACAATAATCAAATATTAGTTCAATAATGTAACATAACAACCAAACTCTTTTTCCCAGAAGACGGAGTTTGTTACATGCATCAAACTAGTAACCAGATCCTTTTGAAAGAACGTGTAGCAAGAACTCCTCTTTATTCATATTTTCAAATGTTTAAATCATCTACAATTGGCAAAACGTTGATTACGTAATACGATATCATATAATACTTTGATTAATAGAATTTACTATGCAGAAGAAAAAAAAGTTCCTAAACGATCAACCCTCACAATACACACGTTTCGAGTTCAAAAAAGTAAGCAAAATTTGAAATTGAAGGAAAGTGAAGAAGGCACGATGAAGAACCTTATCATAACCCTTCTAGCACCAAGCTTGAGAACAGAGTACAAAGGCTTGAAGGCGATGAGAGTCTGAACCAGCCGAGAAAGAGGGGTCTCCCCAGTCCACTTGGGTCGCTCAAGCTTCCCTTCTTCGTAACCGCCGAACTGCACCGGGGCGGTGGCGCTTGTATTGGACGCCGCCGAGCGAACCTCGCACCGTCGTCCCCTCGGCGGCCGGGCCGCTGCCGTGGTGGCATTGCCGGTGGCGGAGATAACTGCGGAGAGGTTCTGAAGTGGCGACGACAGAGCCATCGTGTCGCTGATGTGTTGTGTGGGCAACCGTGACGACCACAAAGACATTGCACTGCATTGCCACACAATCTCACTCACCTATACTGTATCGCCACGTGGACTTTGAAAGAGACTGTTATATCCTCTTGCTCACCACGTGGATTTTTTAGTGTTAATACATGCTTTATTTTTACATATATTGTTTTCTCAAATTTATGTATCTGAAATTTCCGTTAATTCCATGTTTACTTTCTAAATTTTAAAAAGATATTCTAATCTCTAAAAATGTCACAAATGAAAACTTAAAATAAATTTTTTGAAGCTAAAATTTAACATTTAGGAATTAAAATTATATTTAGAAAAACAAGATTTGCTCCGAAATTTTCGTTACTAAAAAGTATAATTAAACCGAAAAATACTCTTGTTTTAGAGCCCTATTAAGTCCCTCATAAAAACTTGGGATTTAACTTTTGTAACTAGAGGTAAGATATCACAGCAGAATATTCCTATTAGAAATTAAAATAACATTGTATTAACATCTCTTTTTATAAAAGTATCCATTTTTGTTCTTTAAATGTGATCTAACCATACTCATGGAAACTCTTTTAAATGTTCTTTATACTTTGTTTGATGAACAAAAAAAAGATAAAAAATGTTTAGAAAATTTTGACACTCTTCCATAACCAAAACTCATAATTTTGGGTTTTTCAATCGTACAGTCTTCTCATTCTTTTCCTGCAGTCAAAACTTAGGCTTCCACAGTAGCCTTTTCTTGATTTTGTTCTTTTGAAGAAAAAGTATAGGACTTAGTAGAAACCATTGCTAAACCTTGATCAAATCAACAACTTTTTCCAAAATAACATTTTACAATAGTTTGCTTTCTATTGCTCATAAAGATAATTCATACCAACTGGTATCATCCACTCCAGTTTGTGTTGAGCAAACGATCAAAAGATGTTACTTTGATAACTCAAACATCAACCAATCTGTCAAAGCACCTTTAACATTTTGTACACCCCAAAAAAAGATGCCCATTATATTTTCACATGATTTGTCTTCTAACAAGTACATGTCCAGATCAGAAAGCATAGAAGGACAACATCTGAGTATGTATACATGAGTTTACATTACATGGTACATCAAGAACTTACTACTATCACTCAGCACATTAAGACTTGGAAAGGGAGGTTACAAGAAATCTTCTAAAGATGAAGAACTGAATATAGAAATCCTTCTTCTTTTCCTGGTTCCCAAAATGTCCTGTGAAACAGAAAATCTATTCAGCACAGACCTAAGAGCTTGGTGAACAGAACCAGCCAGAAACTGACGGTATGAAGCATCTTCAAAGTTGTGTTCTTTGCAGCTAATGATCACAAATACATTCTTCATTCTGCCTTCTAAGGTTGCAATGTCAGCCCTTGTTATCATAAGATGAAGAGAATCCAGTGCTTGTCTTATATCAGACAATAGGCCAGGTTTATATTCACAGCACAGTGATGCTCTAATTGAATAAGGAAAACCATTCAACCCACCCTCTTGTTCTTCAACACTTATTTCATCATTGTCCTTTGGTATCATCAAACCTTCACAAGCTTGTGCTGCATTCCTTTTCAGCTCTTTCAAATGTCTGATAACCTCACCAAGTAATGATGCTTTGTCCATCTACATGTCCAAAATGAAACTCAAGTTTTCAAACAAGGAATGAATAGGGAAACATGTTTATTTCTACTGACATATGAGCTTCTCGAATCATACTAAAAGCACAAAGTTGGATAGAAAACTCAGATTGAGTCTTTGACAGTAAAAAGTAACGATTCAATTGAAGCTACCAACACTTTACTTTTCATTAGTACAGACACTCTGAGATGGAAATGGAAGCAGAAGAGAAGGTTAAAGCTCAATGATGCAATACTACAAACATGATATGGACCAAATTCAGATAAAGTTAGCCAGATAATTATTGCACACCCATTTACTTTCATGACCCAATTGAATTAAATGACTACCTTAGTTAAACATTACTCACAAACATTCAAACAATTTACATGCTTTCTGAATCATCTATAGGAAAAGGAAAAGAAAAATGATGCCTGAAAAAACAGAATAGAACATACCTTCATAGCACCTGGAATGACACTGCGAAGTGTATCAAGATGTGCATTAATCCTTGCCCTCCTTCTCCTCTCTGCCTCACTATGGTTCTTCAAAGCTTCAGTGCTTCTCTCACTGGACAACCCTTTTCTTTCCAATTTCACAGGAGCCTCCACAAGCTCCCCTCTCTCCCTATCCAAAACCAGAGAGAAAGATGAACCACACCCACTTCCAATCACTCCACTGCTTCCTTCAAAACCATCACTGTTCCCCTTAGGAACATCCCCATCAATGTCACCACCCCATAAAAATTCCTCCATTTCCATTCCTCAGTAACAACAACAACAAGAAGAATAATAACAAAAGCTACTTGGTCAAAAGGATCGGTAGTTTCAGAAATAGGAAGTGAAACATAAAGTGGGGGCTGTTTTGTTCTTTCTCATTGTGGGTTTGGAGTGTATCTTTGAAGCCAAAGATAGAGAGTGCAAGTGGTGAGTGTCAGAAACTGTGTCAGTGGCAGCATATGAAGATGACAAAGGAGTAATGGTAAAGATCTGAAGGGTACTCACTATGTAAGATTACAGAAAACTTGACCTGTGTTGCTAAGGAAGGAAGAACACACACAAACACCTTTTATATTATAATGGAGTAGTTCTTGTCCCAAAAAAAAATTGAGTGTGGCTCTTGCACCATTTTATATTCAGAAACTATATTTTGTTAGATTTCAATATCTTACCCGTACAAGAATCATGTAGAATCATTTAAATTTTCATTTGGAGGAACAAATTAAATTGAGATCTGTACTTGTTCAGTCAAATCTTCCAATAGGGTGGTTCAAATCTAGAAAATTGATTTTTGAAGCAGTCCACTGTTTGAGGTGTATATATAATTGATAAATCTTGTGATGGAAATTTTGTGCAAAAAAAATTGTCAATACCTAACTTCACACAATACATTATTTGTTGGTAGAAGGAAACTGGGTTCAAATATTTTAAACAAAGTCAAGTTGAAGTTTTGAGAATAAATAAAAAAAATTTTAAAAATTACTAGAAGAGTAATTTATATATATATATATATATATATATATATATATATATATATATATATATAAAGTTAATCAGCAGTAAAAGTTGACATTACTATATAGCAGTTTCTTTGTTTAAAACGAAGAACACTGCACAATTTCACCGGCAGAAGATGGAAATATGGATTGTAGTTAATGTTTTTGTGATTAGAAAAAGAAAGGAAGGAAGAGAAAGAAATGAAGGAAGAGAAAGAGATTGGAGAATTGGTTTGAATTGAAGAAAAAAATAGAGAAAAGAGAAAGAAAATGAATGGTAAGTTTATAGTTGATTTAATGAAAGTAATGGAAAAAAGTTATGTATATTTAAAAAAAACTATAAAATAATTTTCTAAAAATATTTTGATGATATAAATTAAAATAAAAATAAAAATTAATATTAAATTTTAATAAATAAAACATTATAGTCCAAAAATATATTAAAATAGATTTAGTTATTATTTTACTATTTTTATTTTAATTATTTATTTTATTATAATAAAAATATAGTTATAAATATATTAAAAATAATTTATTACAATAAAATATAATTACGTTAATTGGTTATATATTTTTCAAGCAAATACTTCTTGAACTGGCAAAACAAGTTTCTTATGTAAAACGGTTTTGTTTAGCGATTTAAACATTTTATTATCTTATTTTTAAAATTTATTTTGGTACAATATTTCTATGTGTTTCTTCTCTCAGAAAGAAATACGTTTTTATGGTGGTCAATGTTATATTATTAAAAACAAAAAAATATTATTATTAAATCATTTATAAAAAGAAAAATGTTCTGATTTTAGTCACTTAAACTTGGAAGATTTTTCAACATAAAAGAAAGAGTAAGAAAATGGTTTTTATTTCTCTAGTTCTTAATGTTTTCATTGATATACTAGTCCTTCTTTTTGAAAGTTTTATTTAAAATAAAATTACAGTATTTATTATGTTAATTGATTATAATTTATACTTTTCGCTCAAATACTCCCTTGATAACAGAAAGCAAAATGGTTTTTTTCCTCTAGAGACCAACACGCTCTAAAGGTGAAATTACTAAAATGTTAATATTAAGTTATAAAAAAAAAAAAAAAAAACTACACCTAAGACAAAATTCAAAAAATACTACACTTAAACACAAAATACTTATCTAAACAATTTATAAAAGAGAAACTAAGAAAAGAAAATATTTTTATGATTCTCAATGTTTTCTTTGACAAAACTCGTCCTTCTTTTAAAACAGTTCTATTTTTTTTAAAAAAAGATTACAGTATTTATTTAAGTTTTTGAAAACAAAAACCATCCTAAAAGGAAATATTAGATTCTCATTATTTCAAAAATATATTTGAGTTAACTTCTCATCAGAAAATATTAAATCCTAATTATATTTTTAAGTAATTATTATCTTACAATTATATCTTATCGAAAAATATCATCTACTTTATATAAAGTAATAAAAAATAAATAATATTTTGTATTTATTGTTATCACTTTCTTAAAAAAGTAAACAAATGCATATTACTTGTGAAGTGTTAGGTAAAAATATTTTTTTAATATTGCTTAATTATGGTTTGAATTTCTATTTTGACTGTTATCATGTTATACGAGATTTTTTTAGATTAACTGTATTTTAAAAAAAAATTGTTTTTAACTTTAATTAAAATTTAAAATTTAAAATAAAAAAAATATAAATTAAAAAAATATTAAATAAGTAAATATAAAATTATGAATTATAAAATTAAAGTCAAAATAAAAAAATTATAAAATGTGATAATTTTATAATTTCATAATTTGGTATTTTTTATAATTTCACAATAGTTACATAATTACATAACTTTTAATTTTTTAATTTTTTAACTTTTTAATTTTTAATTTTATAATTTTATATTTCATAATTTTATAATTATATATTTTACTTTTTATAATTTATTTTTAATTTATTAATTTATTAATTTTATAATTTTAATTAAATTTAAACAACTTTTATTAAATATAATAAATATTTTTTATAAGATCTCATCGTCATCAGAATATTTTATAACAAAATATTATCTGACAATCACAGTAAAAAATAGATGTTATATCATAAAATTAATCGCAACATTTAATTATAAAAATTTAATTAAAAAGTTTAAAAATTTAAGAAATCAATAATAAATCACAATAATTTATTAAAAATTCAGTTAAAAATTCTCGATTTATCATGGACCAAAATAATTAAACTGTTAACGTATAATAATTAAGCTTTTAACATATAATCATCGAACTTTAAATTCTCTCACTAATAATGAACGAATCATTAATCATAACAATTCAACACGTGATTAAATTTATTGTACAATCTATTTTCTTTTCTAATCAGAGACTTCATTAAAATTCATCATCAACTAGGGTACTTGAGACCTTAAACAAAAAATATGTTAAGGCGTAGATTATTTTTTAAAAAAATTTTGTACATTTTTTTTATTTTTAATGTCAAATCAATTATTAAATTTGTACAATTAAATTTAAATTTTATACTTTTTAATTGATAGGCAGTAAGCTAACAGAAATATTTAAATGTAAGAAAGGATTTTATTAGTTGTAACTTTAAAAATAATTCTAAGTTACTATAACTTTAAAAATACTTCATAAATTTAAAAATAATTCATTTTTTTATAAAGTTCAATATTTAAAGTGTGTTTTAATCTTTAAATTTATTGTGCACTCAAAAAATAATAGCGAAAGTAATTTTAAAATTAATATCTTTTTAAATTTTAAATGCACGTGCTAAAGTATTTTTTCCTTGATACTCCAACAAGACTGGGACCGTAGCCGGCCCTAAAACTACATTCTCCCTGTTTGTAAGCCAACTTGTACAATTAAAAATAGTAAATTACTCTTTTATCCTCCACATTACTAGTTAATCATAGGTAATTTTTGGACAAGGATGTAAATGAAAATTAAACAATTGTGAATTCACTTATTTGCTTTCATTTTGCACATATAATTTTAATTTTTAAATTAAAATGTATCCATTTTTGTTCTATTGTTAGTTATTGAGTTAGAAACAACTTAATTTTATTACTAAGGTGAAATTTATCCTGTAATTTGGTTATATATATATATATATATATATATATATATAATTTAGTTATTTCAGAATTTAATTATATCTTGTTCTTAGAGTTGTCAAAACGTGTCACCCGACCCAATCCGGTTCGGTCCGCGACGGATTGATCACTTGGTGGGTAAACCAAACTCGGCTCACTTATTAGCCAGCCAACAAAATTAGAACCCGATCCGACCCACCACGGGTTGGCGGGTTAAACAGGTTGACTCACTGGCTCACTTAATTAAAAAAACACACAATTTTTTTTCTTCAATCTCAAGAAAACTAAATTATAATTCCGATTAAAAATCTAAATAAACTTCAATACAATCCAAATAAAATCCCAAATTATGTTAAACTCCAAATACAAACCAAAATCACAAAAAT
>Ga0214542_1007404_pt1 | contig 19101 bp, 11 predicted proteins | sample CNSS1metaG_FD_160096 | JGI IMG/M metagenome (GOLD analysis project Ga0214542, IMG submission 160096) | Root nodule microbial communities from cowpea collected in UCLA plant growth center, Los Angeles, California, USA - CNSS1 | ecosystem: Host-associated > Plants > Roots > Nodule | place: USA...
TTGAAAACAATTTTAAGTAAAGTTGAATGTGAAACATAATTTTAAATAAACTTAGCTATGTTAAAAATATATAATAAAAATATCAATTTGAATAAAAATATCAAATTTAATAAAAATATTTGTATAATATTTATATAAAATTAATTTTTGTTTCAATTTGAAGAGAGACAAAATTGCTAAATTTTACAAAAACTGGGACTAAATTGAGACAAACTAAAATAAAGGGACCAAATTGAGACTAAGGAAATGACATCTGGCATAATACTGACACGTGTCACTGTCACTGCCACGTCACTGCCACGTGGCACGATGACAGCTTGACACGTGGCAATTTTTTGATTTTTTAAAAAAAATTAAAAATAAAAAAAAATTCAAAAAAATAATAATAAAAAATTCAAAAAATCGAGGAATTGACACGTTGCACTCGCTCTAACGGCGTCAACCTTTACTTAACGGAAAGGACAAACGTGATACATTTTAACAAAAAAAAAGAGACCAATTTGATACTTTTAAAAATTTGGGTTTCATTTTGAGATTTTGACTCCAAAATGGGGACCAAAGACATAATTAAACCTTTAATTTATTATATGTTGTTGAAACTTGTGTAGTTAAATGTTCAAACTATCCTCTACTTCTCAATAAGATGTGGTGTGTTGGGCTTATACATTTGTTGTTTAACATTAAATTTCAGCATCTTTTCATCATGTTATCAAACTCATTAATTGTAATCATTCTTAAAGATGGATAATTGAGGTTTAAAACGGCTTTTGGGGTATCAGTATGTTTGTTATCTAAGAGGTGGTTTTTCACGTAATTGAAAAATGATAAACTCCTTGTCACTGCATCATCACAAGAAATACAAAAAATTATTATGAGATATCGCCTAACAAACCTGAACGACTCATTCTAAAAGATTGCCTATGTTTGTGCAAAGTACACCCATCCATTGGAGATCTCTGCAGTCTACAACTCATAAATTTGAAGGATTGTGCAAGTCTAAGCAATATCCCTAGAGAGGTATATGAGTTGAAATCTTTAAAATCTTTCATCCTCTCTGGTTGTTTCAAGATTGAGATATTGGAAGAAGATATAGTGCAGATGAAATCATCGATAACTCTAGTTACGAAAAATACAGCTGTGAGACAAGTGCCCTGTTCAATTGTAAGCTCAAAAAGCATTGAATATATATCCCTACGTGGATTTGAACGATTGTCACAAAATCGTTTTCCTTCAATCATTCGATCTTGGATGCGACCGATGGTGAATCCCCAATCTTATTTTAGTCCGTTTTGCATGGATATGGATAATAATAATTGGCGTGACCTTGCACCATTGCATAGCGGCCTTGCAAATATTCGAAGTTTCGTGGTTCAGTGTAACACAACATTTCAACTATCTGAGCAAGTGAAAACAATTCTTGTCGAATACAGTTTAAAGTTTACAGAGCCAAGAATTTCAAAGAATTACTTGAGGTTTTCTTTGATTGGTGTTGGAAGTTACAGTGAATTCCTCAACACAGCGATAGCATTTCTAAGGTTCCTTCTCTAGCTCTCACCTCTGTGTGTATAACTTCAACATTCAATTTAGCTGTCAGTTAAGACAGCATGAAATGATCCTATTACAGTATCTAAAGTAAACTATAGAACTCACCTTTCTCGACCTGTCGTTTCTATAGTATCAATGCTTCATTTAAATGGAAAAGTTACATACATTACTTAAGCCTTTGTTCTCGTGGTACAGGGATTGGCAAGCAGTGAGTCTTGTGATGTTTGTCTTCCAGGTGACAACCATCCTTACTGGCTCGCCCATATCGGTGAGGGACGTTCTGTTTCTTTCACTGTGCCTCAAGATCGTGACTTGAAGGGAATGGCTTTTTGTGTTGTTTATTTATCAGCCCCTGAATTCATGGCAAATGAATGTTTTCAAAGTGTCTGGGTTGTTAATTACACAAAGTGCACGTTGCAGATACATAATCAAGGCACAGTAATTTCCTTTAAAGATAGAGATTGGGAGGGTATAATATCAAATTTAGGATCAGGAGATAAGGTGGAGTTTTTTGTGAGTTTTGGTCATGGATTGGTGGTCAAGAACACAGCTATCTATCTCAATATATGGTGAACCAGCAAAGGCTTGGAAATGGGGCCTTGCACTGACCCAAAGGAAAATGCTTTGAATAAATTCACTAAGTAAATAGTAATGTGTGGCTTCTGTAAGTTATTGTTCTTATTGTTCTTCTTTGGGACAGATAAGGATCTCTTGATGTATGGAATAAAATCCTAGTGTCCTTGTTTATAGTTTAGTTCTTTGCATGGTTTTCTTGAGTCTGTTAGGTAGTAGTTTATAGTTAAGAAGTATCTAACCATGTAGAAACTATTCTGATCGAAAATTGTGCAAATATTACAAAATCGGAACTTCAAAGCTGCACTTCAAGTCTGTATTGATTGGTGTTGGAAGATTCAAAGATTTCTTCAATGCTGTCAGTGATAGAATTTCTGATGTTCTTCTCTAGCTTTTCCTTTATTCATTACTTTCACTATCATTTTAGCTATTAATTAAGAGAACGAAATTAGCCTAATCAAGTATGTAGCTGATTTTAATAACCAACTAACCAAGTGATTATGCTAATACTAAGTACTAGCAAATTCAACTAAAGTTTGATGATTGTTTTATTTCCAATGATGGTCTAAATATAAACTGAGACAAAAACAGAGCCGCATTCTAAATCCGTATAGAAATGATGGTGATATATACACAACAAAACTATTAACAAGATTTGTTTTAATCATGTATTATCTTTTTATTTAACAAAACATGCCCTTATTTATCTTACGATACAGGTATTTGAAAGCAGTGAGTCATGTCATATTTCTCTTTCAAGTGGCAATGATCCTTATTGGTTGGCGCATAGAGGCGAAGGGAATGACTTTATGTGTCGTTTATTTATCAACTCCTAAAATTTTGACAACCGAATATTTTAGAAGTGTCTTCATTGTTAATAACACAAAGTGCACATTAGGGACAGTAGAATGCTAATCGGTGTTCGAAGGACACTAATTAAGGAAAATTAATTTGTATTAATTTTTTCATTTTTATATTGAAAATTAAAATAATTAAATACATTAATTAAGATATTATATATGTATATAACAAATTTTATAAAGACAAACCTCTTTTAAATTTGTAGACAATAATATACTGATTCTGAAGAATGATTTTGGAATTTTTAAGTTTCTACTAAAAAAAAAAGAATCTCTGGTGGTACTTCAAGAGTCTCTTAGAGTTAAAGTTGGGAAATTTGTATTTGTAGGTCTTTTTCACCGTGTTTTTGTAAAAAGGGGTTGGTTGGAATTTTTTTTGGAAAAGTAGGTTAAGTCGTTATGAGGGAGAACGAAATTAAACGTGAAGTCGTCCTCCCCCAAGCGGGTTTCTTATTTTTTCTTTTCGAAAAAATAATATCGTCAGGACAGAATACGGTTTTTGTAGATTTGAGAGTTCACTTTTAGTTTTTTTATTTTCTTTTTTACCTTGCAGTTTTTTTTTTAAATTTAACTTTTCAGTTTCTTTTAAACTTGTAGTATTTATATAATTTTTTTTATAAAATTTTGTTATCAGTAAATATAATATTTATTTTTTGGGTAATTATTTTTTATTGATATAATAAATTAATTTAATAAAATATATTACATAATAAAAATGACATAATAAAAATTAACTACAAAATTAGATAAAGTAATAAATTACTAACAATAGGGACAATTGCCCTTATAATGTCTTTCATTTCTACACTATGAACATTTACTTTGTTTGTTGGAATTGGAGGACATAGATGACTCTTTTATTAATTTCTCCTAACTTAATTGTTATATTTTAATTTTTAATCAATGTAAAAATATATTTTTATTTTTATTCCATTTTTATTTTTTTTATCACCAAAAAGAAAGTGAAGTCGTCATCAATAAAAACGACACATAAAAAGAAACCGTACTTCACCCTCACGACATTGTTTTTAAAAAATAAAAAAAAAAGAAACCGGCCAAGGGGAGGACGACTTCACTTTAAATGTCGTCCTCTCCTATCACGATTTAACCCAGTTTTCCAAAAAAAAAAAATTCAACCACCCCATTTTTACAAAAACATGGTCAAAACGACCCAGGATTACAAATTTGCCGTTAAAGTTTCAAGTGTGAAGACTGTAAACCTTTGAAAGGTATGTCTTTAAGTTTTAGAAAAAAAAAAAAATTTCTCGGTGATGAAATTATTACTCTTTTTTGTGGAAATTTTTTTTTCTTTCTACTATTCCTTCAATTTAATTTTCCTTTCTTTTTGGAAAAGATTATTGAAAAGTCAGAGAAAGAAATTTCGATGAAGTCTCAAATTGATACTTTAGTTTTTTTCTATAAATTTTTTAGATATTTAACACTATTTTTTACTTCTTATTTTTTGCTATGTTAATTTAAACTTCCTTATGTTTAATTATATTTAATATTTAACAATATTAAAACATAGTTATTTTTATTGTTTAATTATTTTTTAACTCTGATAGCTGAACATTAAATAAAATATGAAACCTTCCTATACAATACTCATAAACAATTTTATCTTTTAAATAAAATAAAATTGCATTAATAGTGATTAAGTCAAATTTAATTTAATATTACATTTATAAAATTTAACACATATTAATTACCTTAACCAGTATTCTAAGAACACCAGCTAACAAGACCTTTAGGGATATTCATGACCGGTTAGGAATCCAAAAATACCTGCAATAGTGTATTTAAGTTTTGTACTAATATGCTCATATTCGAGTCTTTTGTATTAGATTTCTACATATCTAATAGGTAGTCAGAAAAAGGGTAAGGACCAGGTCAATCGTTACGTGTACAAGATCAATCTGAGATGTAGCCTAAAATTTTCACTATAATTGCTTTCGTTCAATCGTAAGAAAAAAAATTTCCCAAGGTATGATTACATTATTAAATAAAAAATTAATAAAATTATTAAAATGAGACATAGACCAGCAAGCTAGAATTCAAAATAAATATAAATTGAAAAAAGGAAATGTTTCTTTAATAATAACTACAAATGATATTAAATAATGTTACAAAAATGCGTATGATATAGTTTTGTATTTCAATAAAAGGGGAAACTAAAATTACCTTGCTTTTTTAATAAATGAATGACAGTCATCTCTTTTGTATTTTTAATAAATGATACAAAATTTTTAATAAAGTGATATCTGATTCGTTTATTTTATTTATTTTACAAACAATTCAGGTATGCGTTAAGGTGAAAAGAATATGTATTTGTTATTCTTTAAAATTTAAAAGGCCTCATATATTGATTTTAAAATAAAAAGTAAACTTAATATGTAATTTTGAAAAAACGGATCATCACTAGAAAAGTTTTCATAGTTAATCAGTGTAATGTTTTCTTTGGGTGTAGGTCTAATTTCTTAAATGGCCAAAGTAAAAAGTGTTCTGTACGCGCTTCCACGGCTATAAAGAAATATTAATCTTTGAATAGTTTTGTGGCTGTAAAGAGATCATCTCTCACTGTGTTGCATTATTGCTTTCTCTTCCAACACTTGATGACGTCACCAGTTTCTTCCATGGAATTCGTCTCTTCAACTTCCAAACTCCCACATATGTATGATGTGCTGATTAACTTCAATGGAGAAGACATCCACAGGAAATTTGTTTCTCATCTCGATTCTGGCCTCTCTGCTGCTGGACTCACCACTTTCCTTCACCACCAGAATTCAGTCAACGATATGGACATCCAAAAACCAATTCTCGATCTCTGTCGGATAGTAATTGTTGTTTTCACCAAAACCTATTCTCAATCTGCTTGGTGCCTTCATCAGCTTCATCAAATCATCAAATGGCACGAAACTTATTGTCGACATGTTCTGCCTGTATATTACGAGATTCAGCCATCTGATGTGCGTCTTCAGAAGGGAGATTTTGGAGAAGCCTTCAAAGCAACTGCACAACAAACATTTTCAGAACAACAACTAGAGCATGGCATGTCAAGGTGGAGCCACGCGCTCACCAAAGCAGCAAATTTCTTTGGCTGGGATGAGAGCAATTACAGGTAAATCACTCACTCACTTACTTAATAAACATATTTTATGCTTGTACTTTAATTTGGTAATGCATAACTTCTTTTATATTTGTCATTAAACTTGAAGGAGTGATGCTGAACTAGTGGACAAAATTGTTAAGAGCGTTCTTAATTTAGCAGTCTTGTCTGCTACTAATTTTCCAGTTGGATTACAATCCCGTATGGAAGAAGTGATTCAAATTATAAAAAATGAATCCAGGAAAGTTTGTAGGATAGCAATATGTGGAATGAAAGGGTCAGGTAAAACCACACTTGCTAAAGCCATCTATAATCAAATTCATGATATATTCACAGAGAAATTTTTCATTGAAGATATTGCACAAGTTACTCAAACAAGAGGGCGTGTTCCTTCAGAAACACAATTTCTTTCTAATTTCCTAAAAACTTTTGGGGTGGGAAGAAGCATGATTCGGGAAAGACTTTTGGGGAAAAGCGTGCTCATTGTACTAGACGATATAATCGAGTATGGTCCATTATTCGATCAATGGGTACTCAACCTATTGTCATATAGTGGAGCGTTCGGTAGACGATCTGTAATAATCATTACAACAAGCGATGAAGACCTAGCGAAGAGACCAGCTTATTCTACTTTTCAGATAAACATAATGAACCCGAATGAGTCCCTTGAGCTTCTCAGTTGGCACGCATTTAGAGAAGCCAAACCAAAAGAGGAATGTCATTTCCTCGCAAAAATGGTAGTTGATTACTGTGGAGGGTTACCTCTAGCTCTTGAAGTCATTGGATCTTGTTTATATGAAAGGCCGAAAGAAGAATGGAATAAAGTATTGTCAAGATTAGAAAGTATTCCCCGCCATGAAGTTCTACAAATATTGAAAATAAGCTTCGATGGCTTACTTAATCAATCGGAAAAAGATTTATTCCTTGATGTATGTTGTTTCTTTGTTGGTAAAGACATAACCTATGTCACGAAGATCCTAAATATCTGTGGAGTAGACCCTGACAGGGGAATAAGAGTTCTCATAGAGCGTAGCCTCATAAAAGTTGAAAAAAACAACAAAGTTGGAATGCATCCTCTGCTACAAGAAATGGGAACAAAAATTGTTCGTGATTTTTCAAGAAAAAGGAACCTGCGAGGAACAATTATCTTTTGGTTGATGAAGATTTCAAACATGCGCTGTCAGAGAAACATCAAGAACATTGAACCTAAGATTCTGATTCAAGTTAACTGAAATGGTTAAGTTTGCATGGTTTCCTTCGAAGGTTATTAGCCAATTTATATATCAATTTACAAAATAAAATATTATTGATTAATAGAATAGTCACTATGTTTAGGATATTGTAAAAGTATTGACTGCTTCACGTTCCTTACAATCAATGGTTCTTTATATATATTGTTCAAATAAGTTGTTTCTGCATTTAAAAAAAAATAGCACTGTCAAGTGCAATGATTATGTTAATTTGAACAAATTGAAGCTTATAATGTATAAATGGTTTTGTGTAAAAGGATATTTATAATTAGGACTTGAACCTGTGTATGAAGGAAGAGATAAATATTAGAGTAAGAGAAGAAAAGACAATATGCACAAAGAAGGTGATAATGCAAGAGACTTTACAGTGTTGTAAGTATTGAAGACAAAACACATTTTCTCCTACCTTGCTTTTGTGAGCATTAAGAAGGTGGATTATTAAGAGGTTGGATAAAGCATTGGATGGAAGGGTTAAGTGTGAGTAAAGGTAGCAAAGGTAGACACTACAAGATCTATTCCATCATTTTCCTTATAGCAAAGGTAGCACTATTGTTAAAGTATTATTTTAACCATTCTTATGTTCTGTCTACACGGATTTTACAGACCCGTATATTTTGATATTCACATTTTTTTTTTACTACCATTTGACTATTTTTTATTATTATTCATTTTTTTTCCTTATAAAATATAAAAACTAACTTTTATTATAAATATTTTATCATTGTGAAAGTTGTCAAATGATGTCAAATAACTGTTTTTTATTTTTAAATAAGTACAAAACGCTAACGTGAACTTTTAAACCAACCTATCCTCACAGGAATCTAACAGCATTAAAAGAAAAACAGAGAAATAATTAAAAGCTTCAAATGTTTATAAAGAGGGCTTACCAAATATCATATATATACTCAAATTGAATCCCAGATTATAGTCATTAGAATCATGACAATATTTTATATCTTTAAACTAACTGACTAAATAAAGCATATTTTTACTTTAAATTTTATATCTCCAAAAAGTTGTTCCTGTAAATGGACTTTACTATAGTAATAATTTTATTATTACTAAGACGTAGAGGATGAGCATAAGTAATGTAAGATGATATTTAAGTGTGTTCATTGATTTCAGTTAAGGTACGAGGGTACGGAGCTATCCTAATAATATAACAGTTGTGTTGAACCAACCACAAAACTAATAGGCAATTAAGAAGACAATATCGAAAATAAACTGTGTTTATTTCTTGCTACAGAATTAACAATCATTAGACTCATTGGAGATACGATACGATGTGTTTCTGAACTTCAGAGGAGGAGACACGCGGGAGTCCACACTTTCATTGATGTGGGACTTCAGAAGGGACAGAACTTGTGAAACTCAACTTAACCATTTATTTAATTACATATTTTAAATAAATAAATTATCATTGTTCTGAACAAAATCCAAACATAAATAGTCACTTTTATGAGGTTTTCCAGACTCAATTAACTTTTCTCGTGATTTTGAACAGTGACGCGGTTTCTTTATTTGTTGAATGCAGTAACAGACTAACTCCCGCAATATAACCAGGTTTAGTTACTTACTTTGTCCTTGAATCTATAATTAAAGTTCATTTTAGTCCGTTTTATCAAAAGAAACTTTAATTATACATCTTCTAAATGTTAAAGATAGTTCAATTAGATTCAATGTTTCAATTAGATCCCTTATTGTTACAATGAATTCTATTTGGTCTCGTTTAAAACTAAATTTAATCTTAATTTTTAGAAATTTGGATTAGATGGAAGGAAAATGGTATCAAATTGAACTTATATAATAAAATAAAGGGTTAAATATGTTTTTTTGTCCTTTAACTTTTAGTCAGAATTAGAATTAGTCAATCTTCAAAATTTTGTCCAATTTAATTCTTCAACTTTAAAAAAGTATGGATTTAGTCCTTTTAATCAAATATTGTTAAGTTTATTTATTGTTTCAAATGTTTTTCATAATAACATTTGAGTTGTTTACACGGATTGACACATTTTCGCAACAGGGACCACTAAAAGTAAATTCCCTATTTACCCATGTTGGAGCATGTCATCGCCTCTAACCTCCGTAGATGTGGAGAGTAACTATTTGGGTGATTTAGCATCAACGCTTAGAAGCCTTTCAAAACTTCTTAGTGTTTTGTTGCATTGTGACATGGAGTTTTTGTTGACAAATAAGACTATTGGATAGACACTCTTTGTATTAAGACTCGCTGTGTTTTACAATAGCACTATATGTATTATTTATAGGTCTTTTAACTTGACTATTCAACCACATATATTAAATATAATGGTTACCAAACCACAATTAATAAAGTTATCCAATTACTACTAAAATCTTATTAATGAACTTCTATACTTAAAGGCAGCTACCCGACTACTACCTAAACACAATTAAATGAACTTCATAATTATTACTAAGAAGCACTCATATCTTTTGCATTGATCCAACTACCTTCATTTAAGTTTTCCAACAAAATCTCCCTGTAAACTTAAATACTTCATTTGTCTTTCATCCTTCATCCCAGTTTTCTCATATGCAGCCCATGTTGTGCTTGTCCCTTTCATTAATAGTCGGGTTCTTTACTATCTCCATAGACAACTTGCTTCTCTCTTTGACTGACTTGTTATTCTCTTTTTCTATGGTTGACTTGTACTTCACTTTGGTCGACCTCTTCTTAACCTTGGTTGACTTGTCCCTAACTAGGTTCTTTACTATCTCTATGGCCAACTTGTCATTAACTGGTTCCTCTCAATAGACCAAGCTCTTTCCAAGAGATTGGACAATTCCCACGCCTTCTTTGCCCCAAACTCATCATCCAATCTTGCTTTCTTTTTTCTAATATTTCTTGTAACTATGCATTTTCTCTTACTTCCCTTTCAATTCTCTATTGTAAAATGCCTATTGCAAGCTCTAACCTTTAAAGAACAGACTTGTCTTCTTCAAGATCCAAGCTATCCACACTCCACACTGAGCCATTTGAGCTATCTAGACGTCTCACTAAGTTATCTGAATTGCTCAACTACCATACCGAGCTTGCTGGGAAGTTCACTTGCTTCGTCGTCTTAATCAAGTTATTTGGACTTCCTACTAAGCTAATTGGGTAGGCCTTATGGTCCACTGATTTCTCTTCATGCTCCACCGAGCTATCTAAGATCACAACACTTTCTGCCAAGCTTTCTAAGCAATTCACACTTGGCCTTCTTCTCCAATTCTCCACTTGCTTGTGCTTGCTCCACGATCTGCATCCCATCATTAACAACACCGCTTCTTCTTCAACTTATTTGAAAAGATTTGGTTGTCTCTTCTATTCCATTTTTAGATCGACAATCTTTTGTGAAATGTCTGACCTTCCCACAACTATAACATTTAACCGATATGCATTCCTTTGTATGATGAAAATTGGAGCAAGGAATCCATGTTAGGGGAGCTACTATATGTGTTTGATTTAATTGTAATGTTTTCATAACATGCAGTATGTTGGTGGCACTCTTTCTTTTACATTTTCGTGGATTTTTAGTGTTTCTGGAATTTTTCCAGAATTCGCCTAGCGACGCCAGGCGACACATGACTTTTGAACTCAATTTCTTGGTTTCTGCCAAAAATCGTTTGGCGACATGAATTGGTTGTCAGGCGACACAACAAAAGTAAACCAGTTTTCTTGGTTCTGACATGAACCGTCTGATAAATGCTCGCTAGGTGACGTGAGAAGAATTAGCTCCTTTTTGAGTTTTTGTGAGTTTTGGGCCATTCTAATCGGGGGGAAAGGGGTCTTTAGCAGTTGGTTGAATGATGGATGACATGAATTGTTGAATTGTGTTTTACTTTGAGGTATTGGATGAATAATTATGTGTATGAACATGATTGTAAGTTTGGGTTTGGGAAGGAATTTGGAACATAATTTTCCAGAGGGTAATTGTTGTATGAATTCCATTGAGAATTTGTGTGTTGGAATGTAAATTAATTTTATGTACAACTGAGAAATGATTGACTATTGGTCTATAGAAATGGACGAAGGAAATGAGATTGGGGATTTTAGGGTTTTCATAGGTGTAGGGAAATTATGGGTTTTACCCAAAATTGGATGCATTGCTTGACGGCCCATGGCTTGCCGCCAGGCGCCAGCACAATGGTGGCGATATTGTGTGTTTTGTGATGCGAAGGTTGCGAAGTTAGGGTTTTGTGGGTGGTTACCTTAGTTTAGGCAGGAATAATGATATAATAGATAAAACATGTAATGGTGTTGAGCTAATACATGGAAGGTGATAGTAATTAAGGTTAAACTTCATTTTAGTTTAAGGTTTGGGAGGAATGAAATGTTGTAGCTATTGGTTGGAGGTAAGTTTACTGTGGCAGGAATTAGAAGCAGGGTTAGGTTCTGTTATGAGGTTCTAGGGCTTGGATGTTCTTTTGGGTTGGTCACATGTTGAGAGTTGTTTCATTGGTGAACACTTGGGTATCCATATAGTTGAATTGGATGGTTGTAGGTACTGTTTGATATAAGACTATGGTCTTTTGGATATCATGGATGAATTGGTTGTTGTCTTAGAGTCTCTTTGAATAGAATTTACTTGTAGTTAAATTCAAGGGTGGCATGTTTCCAAATTGGGAAGGTATAGTATATATATATATGTGTGTGTGTGTGTATGTGTGTTTGTGTGTGTGTGTGTAAGGAATTGATGCACCTGAGTTGGGATATAATGATTTGAAGCATTATTGAAAATATGTAGAGATGTATGTTGTATTCTAGATAAGTACTTGTATGAATTGAGTGTGTTAGAACCTGTCCAAGATTCTAAAAACTAGTAAGATGTATTGTACTGGTGTAGCACCTAACAATGAGGTCTGAACTGTTAGGCGCCTAGCTGAAAGTATGGTTCCGCCAGGCGATAACGGCCAAAATAATGGCTTCTAGAATGCTTGGCACCTGGCAACGAGGGGTGCCTGCCAGGCGGTTTACAACGACTTTTCGCCTCGCGGCACTTAGGTTGCACTAGACGATAGCGCAGGGGCAGGGGGTGAATTAGGAATGTCTTGCGGGGATTACACGACTTTGGATGATACCTTCGAGTGTGAGACATGTTGAGACCCATTTACAAGTGATGGCTCGTAATGGATTGTAAACATGTGGTATTTCCATGTATATTGGTCAATGAGTGGGAGGCTCGTAGAGGTTGGACCACGAGTGGTGGCTTTTGGCAGCATGTTCCATCTTAAGGTGATATAGTGGCACGTTGTAATCTACACGTGATGCATAGGGTTGCATGCTTCTGCATAATACCTATTTCTGTTGCATCTCTTGCAGATACCCCCTATATATATGTACCCCTTTTCCTTTCATCTCTAACCCCTTTTTCATAATATGATACACATCTCTTTCTGTTGGGAAATCATGCACTAAAAACAATAATTTCTACAAGCAGAAGCACACCCACAAATAAGAGTAGAAAAATATAAATAAAAATAAATAGGAAATTTAACGTGGTTCGACACCTCAAGGCCTACATCCACAAACACTCAACAAAAGCATTATCACTCAAAGTGCAATTTTTTGTGGACCAAAATTGCAAACCCTTCATAGTGCAATTTTTCTGGCAAAAACTGCAAACCTTCTAATGACACAACTACCGAAGCCCATCATACACCCAAGAGACATATTGTGTTGTGGTGTTAACTCTCAAATCAACTCGTCACTTTTATAGTAGTTTCCTACTTTTTCTTTCTTCACTTTAGTCAATGCGGGACTGGTGAATACCCACTTCAGAACAACATATTCCTCCTTCACTAAAAGTCTCACATATTAAAAGATCATCTTCATGATTGACTACATTTGCAGAATGAGTACTCTTAGATTTTCCCATCATTTCCTTCATGTGCTGCAAGTCCTCTTTGAATGCTTGACATTTAACTTGTATATGACCAAACTGTCCGCAATAATGGCATTGAACATTAGTAATATCTTTCGATTTAAATTTACCCTGTTGGTAACCATATTTCTTTCTTGGCTCACCTTTAGTTACTAATATTTGACTATCTTCTAAACTTTTATCATCACCCATCATTTGTTGACTCTCCTTCAATGATCTCACCACATCATATAGTCCTAGTGTACTCTTCCCAGCTAGAATTGACTGCACTAGTGGCTTATAATACTTAGGTAATGATGCCAACAAAAGTAATGATTGTTCCTCATCTTTAATACTCTCATCTCCTGCATTCATAAGCCTGGATACTAATTCATTGAACTTATTAATATGATCAAACACATTACATCCATCTTTCATCTTCAATGAGTATAAGTCCCTTTTCATTATCAATTGATTGGTGAGAGTTGTTGATGCAAACTTACTTTCCAATAAATTCCACAAATTCCTTGGAGAAGTCTCTCTCAACACAGTCACTTTAATTTGAGGAGCTAATGCCAATCTAATTGTACTTACTGCTTTTTTCTGAATTGTGATCCACTCGGCATCTTTCATCTCAACAGGCTTTCCCCCCTCTAAAGCACAATCTAGACCTTGTTGCACCAAATAATCTTGAATTGTGCATTGCCATAAGGAGAAATCCATCCTCCCGTCAAATAAAGGAACATCTAGCTTCAACGAAGTCATTGCACAAATTTAAGAAAATTATCAGCACTAACCTTTTTCCAAGGAACCCACGTAAAGTTGCCTTTGTTCAACACTTCAAATTGTTCCTCTTCCTCCCTTGATCAGAACCTCAGCTCTGATACCACTGTTGGGAAATCACGCACTAAAAACATTAATCTCTACAAGCGGAAGCACACCCACTAATAAGAGCAAAAAAATATAAATGAAAACAAACAGGAGATTTAACGTGGTTTGGCATCTCAAGGCCTCCATCCACAAACACTCAACAAAAGCATTATCACTCAAAGTGCAATTTTTTGTGGACCAAAATTGCAAACCCTTCATAGTGCAATTTTTCTAGCAAAAATTGCAACCTTCTAATGACACACAACTACCCAAGCCCCTCATACAACCAAAAGACCTATTGTGTTGTAGTGTTAACTCTCAAATCAACTCATCGCTTTTATAGTAGTTTCCTACTTTTTCTTTCTTCACTTTAGTCAATGTTGGACTTTGGTGAATACCCACATCAGAACAACACTTTCACCTTACAGTTTCTTTTTCCCTTCATGATGCTTTACGCTTTACGTCTTCTGAATGCTTTTTCTGTTCATCAACTATGATACCCAGAGTTTCTAAGAGATTGGGCCACAATCTCATGTATCGATCGTATCCTTTAAAGAAGCATGAAGGGTACTTTGAATGGAACCAGCCAATTCTGCCATTCGCGCTTCCAAACGTGTAGAAACACGGTCTTCCAATTCTTTCATTACCATTGCCTTGCGGGTATAGTCTGCCATGAACGAGCCCAAGGATCATAAAGTTTGATACCAATTGATAAGAATGTAATTCTAAGTGCTTAATAACACCATGAATATACATAAATAAAAACTGTTATTGAAGAGAGATATACATGAAGTTACAAACTGGTTTTTATTCACACATAACTACAGACAACTATTCCTATTTATTGGACTTGACATCAACACTCACACAATCATAACTGACACATTACAAATATTTCATAACATGAAACTTGTGTGCCTTAATGTTCAAATCGCTCTCCTCCCCTGTTTCTCAATAATATTTATTGTATTTATACATTTATTGTTTAACATTAGATTTCAGTATCTTTGTATTATGTTATCAAATATTCATTAATTGTAATCATGCTTAAAGATGGAGAATTGATGGGTTTCAAATGGCTTTTAGGGTAGCAGTTTTGTTATCTAACAGATGTAGCTTTTCACGTAATTCAAAAAAACGATAAACTCCTTGTAACTGCATCACACCCAATAAACGTAAACAAAAATTATACGAAAAATCACCTAAGAAAGCACTTTATATCAATTAAACCAATTTTCAGTGGCAGTCGTTCTTTGTATGATAGAATGAAAGAAATAAAGAAAGAGAAAAACTATGAATTCCATACAACATCTATTCTTTTCCTTTGAAAGCTTAATTAAATATTATTAAGTTTGTCCTTTTCTAAATCGTTTTTAATAGTTTTTATAGAATATCATAATTTCTTCCGATGTTTAAAAGTCTTAATTGAATACAATTAATCTTTTATTAGAAACAAGTTATTTGAATTTGGTTTTTTTGAAATCCGAAGTGAATAAGTGCGGCCCTTAAAGTGCTTAAATTCAATGAGAAGGTGGCACAAAATGAAGTATGCACGCTGAGGTGGGCCAAAGAGGAAAATATAAAACATATATGGAATTTAATGTAGAGTCATTATTGGTGGGTCGCAAACTATTTTTCGTTCATAATGAAAGAAAATTGAATGTTATATCGTATTTTCAACTTTTTTTTTTATTAGCATTTTCTGTTTTATGACAACATGTAATTCGTAAATTATTTTTTAATTTTTGGTGCAAAATATAGAGTTTTTTTATCCTGAAATTTCTTATGAGATGACATCTTTAACATCGGTTCTTCACCTACGAAAAGTTGACTTCCATTCTTTTGATGGAGTTGGCTTCTTCTTCATCATCATCACCATCTTCATCTTCATCCTTCTTAAAATCAGAACCGGTATTCATATATGATGTGTTCATCAACTTTGGGGGAGAAGACATCGGTAGAAGGTTCGTTTCTCATCTCCATTCTGCCCTTTTACAAGCTCAAGTCAAAACTTTTATTAGCCAGGAAAATGTTCAAGACGGACTGAATCTGGAAGAACACATGCGAGAAATAGCAGTTTCTAAGATCGCAATAATCGTTTTCTCCAAAACATACGCTGAATCTACATGTTGTCTTCTTGAGCTTGAAAAAGTAATTGAATGCCACCAAACCTTTGGGCAAATTGTTCTGCCCATATTTTACGAGATTGATCCATTTGATGTACGTGATCAGAAGAATGATTTTGGAAAAGCGTTGGAAGAAACTGCAGAAAAAAGCTATTTAGGAGAACAAGGGAAACATGCGTTGTCAAGGTGGAGCCATGCACTCAACACAGCTTCAGGTATCAGCGGTTGGGATCTCAGAAATTTCAGGTAAGCACATGAATCCTTCCTACTTTCTTTAGTTTGAGAGTGAATGAAGCATATGTTGTTAAGGTTGTGATTTAATTTTGGTAACACATTATCATCTTGAAGGCATGATGCTGAATTTGTGGAGGTAATTGTTAATCGCGTTCAGACATTACTGGACTATAAAGACTTGTTTATTACCGAATTTCCTGTTGGATTAGAGTTTCACGTGGAAAAAGTGATTGGATGTATTGAAAATCATTCCACCAAAGTATGTATGATAGGGATATGGGAAATGGTTGGATCGGGTAAAATTACCATAGCCAAAGCCATCTATAATCAAATTTACCATTTATTCATTGGTAAGAGTTTTGTTGAAAATCTTAGAAAAGTTTGGGATCCTGTATCTAGATGGCATCTTCATTTGCAAGAACAACTACTTTACGATGTCCTAAAATCCAAGATTAGCTTGAAAAGCACTTGGATGGGAAGAGTTATGATCGAGAACGAACTTTCTCGAAAAAAGTTGCTCATTGTGCTTGATGATGTGAATGAGTTAGGCCAATTACGAAATCTATGTGGGAGTCGTGATTGGTTCGGTAAAGGAACTGTGATAATCTTTACAACTAGAGATATTCACTTACTGAACCGACTCAAACTTAATTATGTTTATAGCATGGATGATATGAAGGAAAATGAGTCCCTTGGCTGTGATGGCTTCGGAGAAGCAAACTCAAGAAAAGACTTGAATGAACTTGTAAGAAACGTAGTTGTTTATTGTGGAGGGCTACCACTAGCTCTATAAGGTCTTTGGTTCCTTTTTATGTGGTAGGACAAGGGAATAGGGGGAGAGTTTATCATTGAGTAATAGTTTGTAGTTGAGAAATCCATCGGAGATCTACGCAATATACTGCTAATAAATTTGAAAGGTTGCACAAGTCTAAGCAGTCTCCCAAAAGAGTTATATAAGTTGAAATCTTTAAGAACTTTCATCCTCTCTGGTTGTTTCAAGATTGACATATTGGAGGAAGATATAGTGCAGATGGAATCCTTGATAACTCTAATGGCTGAAAATACAGCTGTGAAACAAGTACCCTATTCATTTGTCTGCTCAAAAAGCGTTGCATATATATCCCTACGTGGACTTGAAGGATTGTCAGATAATATTTTTACTCCTATCATTCGAACTTGGTTGTCACCAACAATGAATCCCCAATCTTATATCAGTCCGTGTTACATGGATATGGAGAGTATTAATTGGAGCGATCTTACGCCATTGCTTGGTGGGCTTCCAAATATTTGAAGTGTTTTGGTTCAATGTGACACAGAGTTTCAACTATCTAACCAAGTAAAAACAATTCTTTTCCACCACGATGTAGATTTTACAGAGTCAAGAATTTCAAAGCATCAGTTGAGGTTCTTTTTTATTGGTGTTGGATTACAATGAATTCTTCAACACTCTCAACGATAGCGTTTCCGAGGTTCCTTCTCTAGCTCTTACTTTCCGTGTACATACCTTCACCATTCACTTTAGTAATTAGTTAAGACAACATGAAATGACCCTAATACACCATCAAAAGTAAACTACATAACTCATCTTTTATGAACCTGTTATTTTTATTGTAGCAAGGTTTCATTTATAAATACTTGACTTTAATAACGATCAAATTGAGGTGACTAATTGGAGGAATACATTGTAATATGAATAAAAGACCCCATGTTTGCAATTTGGAATGATAAAATAATGATTGTAGGTGATCATTTGAATAGAAAAATTACATATATGACTAAGCTTTTAATCTGCTAGTATAGGGATTGGAAAGCAGTGAGAAATTTAATGTCTGTTTTGCCCTGTTTCTCACTCCTCTCATTATACCTTAGTGGGGGAAATTTGTAAAAAGGGGTCATTTTGACCAAAAATTTGTAAAAAAGGATCGTTTAAAATTTTATTTGCAGAACTGGGTCGTGTCGTCAAGGGGGAGGACGACTTTGAAGGTGAAGTCGTCCTCCCAAAGGTCGGTTTCGACTTTTTTTTTTTTTTAAATGAAGTTGTCCGGCTGAAGGTCGGTTTTTGGTTTTGCGTTAGTGAAGTCGTCTTTGCGAATGACGACTTCATTTTAGTTTTTTTTTTAACAGTGGTAATAAATTGAAATAAAAATAGAAATAAACTTTAATATATTTTTTAAATGATTAAAAATTAAAATACAATAATTTAGTAACTTGAAAATAATGAAACAGTCATCTATGTCTTCCGGTTCCACATGTTGGTCTTCTTCTGGGTCTATTGGGACGTGTTAGTGGTTGTTGTTGTGGTTCATCATCGTCATCGTCATCTTCATCTTGATGACTTTGGACATTTTGAGGAATTTGTGGTGATTGGGAAGGCATTGGCGAAGGATAGAATGGCATTGATGATGAAGATCTTGGATAATAGGTAGATGGTGGTATCATGGTTGTGGTTCCAAACATATGTGATGGACCAACACCATAAGTTGACTGATGCGGGAAGAAACCGTATGAGGAAGGGATGTGTTGGAATGAGGTGTTTGATGGGTTGTCAAATTGAGGATGTGAATGTCCAAACATTTGACCTTGACCCATAGGGGACTGTCCGAAAAAGGGTTGGTGATGATGCATGAAATCTGGAGAAGACCCAACATGGGCAGTGTAGGGTTGTGAAGCAGG
>Ga0214542_1007408_pt1 | contig 19094 bp, 17 predicted proteins | sample CNSS1metaG_FD_160096 | JGI IMG/M metagenome (GOLD analysis project Ga0214542, IMG submission 160096) | Root nodule microbial communities from cowpea collected in UCLA plant growth center, Los Angeles, California, USA - CNSS1 | ecosystem: Host-associated > Plants > Roots > Nodule | place: USA...
AATACACACTTATCTATTTATATATATATATATATATATATATATATATATATATATATATATATATATATATATATATATATATATATATATATATATATCAATTTTTGTACAAAAATAATAAATTATATTTTAATCTATTAACTATTTTTTTATCATATCAATCAAATTATTCATAAATCTTTACAAATTTCATTCCTCAATCTACTTATTTTTGTTTTTAAATCTCTTAAAAAAAAAACAACACAAACTTTATCTTCAAATCCATAAATTCATTCCCTCAAATGACTTCTGTACTAAGAAAACGAATATAAAGAAACAGAAACATGTTATAAAGCTTTAAGAAGTACAATGAAGGGATAAGAGAATAATATCGTAATATAGTACAGAAACATTGTTCTTATATTTGTTTTTTATTTATTTGCGATGAAACTTTGTTCTTTAGGTATATATTTATACAAATAAACAAAAATGAATTGCTAATAATGTAACATCTCAATTTTAGCAGCTTAAAACTAATAAAATAAGATATTTCACCTTAGTATTCAAAATAGATAAACAAATGTATAAAGTATATTACAGTCTTACAAATGATTGGACTATATAAATATATCAATTATACATACCAAATATTTCTAACTCTAAAGACAAGCTAACCACTTATAACAATTTTTCACTGATACCTTCTTCCGACCTAAAAGATGGCTCCTCAACCTTTAGAGGTGCCTTTGAAATTGCAATCACCACTGCTCCCACCGAATAGGTGATCATGCAAAAGGAAAACATACAATACAAGACAGAAACACAAAAGAAGGGTAAACTAATGACTTTTAAAGAATTTTCTTAAACCATATAATATATATATATATATATATATATATATATATATATATATATATATATATATATATATATATATAACAACTACAAACAAGCAAATATTCAAATACATATATTTATAAACTACGACTCAACTAATCCGGATACATGCATTGAGGTCGGATCTAGTTAGTTCTGCACTTGTAGTGACATCTCATGCTTTGTAGAGCAACAAATTAAGAGTGAAAACTCTATCACATACAAGGTCAGTCCGTTAACACCTATGATCAAGGACCTCTTATTCCTCTCACCACATACCTCATTTTTATCTACTTGAGAATTTGAATGGTTATTAGAGCGTTAGGATAACTGCCAAGACAATCCCTACCTCAATGCATACACTACCACAATCTCTACTAATCCTCCTTCGGTTAGAATCAACCAATCTCAACTCAGTCTCATTTAAACAATCTCATATCATATACTCATCATTCATAATAATTACAAGGATTCTATAATAACTAAAATAACATCCAATTTAACTCAAGAATACAAGTTTCAGGTTCTGACTTACTCGCCCAACCATTGTCCCAGGTCTGGAAGTTCCTGACTTGGAAATTCGTCCAGCGAATAACACTTGCCTAGCGAGTTTGCGAATTTGCATAATTCTACAGATCAGTGTTCTGCATAATTCTACAGATTAGTTCACTCGCTAGGCAATTACTACTCGCCCATCGAGTGTGCAACTCTGCAGAATTATACAGAAACTGATCCAACCCGTTTTATGCATCTTCAACAGTCCATACCACTCCAAAACCAGTGCATATATCATTCAATTATCAAACATCAATTCTAGCAAATTATTTATACCAATTGAATGCAAAACACATTTAAACCACTAGTTATTCTCAATTAATAGGAAAAACACACATCTTCATAGTTTTCAACATCATTAGCAATCTCGCATATCAAATACATTAATCAATCACAAATTAAACATACTATGTATATTTCTCACATATCTGAGTACTATGACAAAGAAATTAGCATCTCTTACCTGATATCATGCTTAAACAACTCTATGAACGCCAAACACCTTTAACTCTACAGGATGCTCTATCTACACATAGAAACATCACAAGAATGATTAGGACATACCATTATGATCACTGATCAGTAGAGACTAGTACCGATAAATAAAATGACTCATGCAAGCGGAAGAGGGCTTACATGCAATAGAAAATAGAAAAGACACATAAAAAAAGTGGAAACTTAACTTATGCAAACGGAAAAATTGATCGGTTCAAATTGAAGAGCTCATCGAGAGGATCAATCTTAAAGTCTTGGTTCTTCAATCAGACGATCAGAAAGACAAGACCTCTTAGAGAGAAGTCAGAGAGCTCTAGAAAAGTGGTTTCTAGAGAGATGATATGTTTTAAAATAATGAAACTCATTTATAACAATTCTATTTATACTAAAACCTTTTAATATTAAAATAATTGAGTCTCACTATTTTTAAATCACTATCACTTTTAAAATATCATTTTCTAGGGTTTTAAAAATAAAAAAATTACACTAAATTAAGAAATATAATAATTATTATAATTAATGAAAATTTAATAGAGTTGCCATAAGGGATTGGAAAAGTAAAAAAAATATGTTTTATAAATGACAACTATCCTAAAATTTTAACGAGATCAAAATGTTTTTGTGTGACAACCAAAAAGTCTGACATAGCATGCTTGACGATGTTACAGTGTGTTTTAGATTTATATATTGTAAGTAGATAGAGGTATTCTTTACAATTCGTTTTATAGACTTCTCATTTAGTTTTTATTTATTTTTCGAAGTAAATATTTTTAATTTTAAAATTAAATAAGTTTATTTAAACTATGAATTATTTGTTTTAACGAGGAAAAAGAACTCATCACGAAAACAATAAAATATCTCTGATGACCAAATTAATTTTAAAGATAAGTACGTACGAGTGCGATCTCTTTTAGAGAAAAATAAAGTTAGACTTAAAGTTGTCCCAAAATAGCTTTCCACTAAAGACTTCCAATTAAGGTGCATTCCCCATCGTCATATATGTATGTATGTATATGTGTGTGGTTGCTAACATGCCACATACATTAAGTTGATTTTACTTAGTATTTTAACTTATTTTTATGCCAACTTTTACTTATTAACTTATTTTTCAACTCTTCATTTTAGTCCTTTATAATTTTAAAATAATTAATTTAAAGATCGACTTAGTAAAATCCTTAACCTAGTGTATTTGGAGGAAAGATTTCAATAATTTCATAAATTAAAATATTATATTTAAATTATTTGTAATCATTTTTTTTAATATTTTCTTTAGATAGAATAATTAAAATATTATTTGGATAAAGTAATTGAATTTGTCTTTTAAGATAAAATTTCATTTTAAAATTATGTATTTAAAAAAATATTTGTTAAATTTAAATATTAAAATAAGATGAACATCTTTTTTTTTTTTCAATGTGTATATGTGTATAATGTGTATAGCAAGTAGAACTATCAACTTCATCTAGTCTATATAGGATTTGGCCTTGGTCCACATATGAGTTGAATAAAGAAAACAAAACCTTACAGGGCCAAAAAGCCCAAGCAAGAAAGCCCACATGGCCAAAAGAGTAACAAAAACCAAAATAGTCAACCTAGGCTGAAGGTTGGGTAAAGTTGGCCCTAGTCGGATATCGAGCTAAGATGGTTGACGGTCGAGCCAAATCAATTGTACTGAAGAATGGAGTTGAGCAAGTCCATGCTAAAGGTCAAGTCAAGTTAATTGAATCAAAGAATGAAATTGAGCCAGATTGGGTCGTAGGTCAAACCAATTTAGTTTTGAACGAAGGGTGAGCCAAATTGATCCAGGCTGAAGTAGGGATGACAAAAAATTTGTACCCACCAGGGTGAAATTTGTGATGAATACTAAATGGATATCCTTAATGAAAAGTTGCGAATAACAAGTACATGTATTTAATTACCTTCTTACTAATGAGGCGAGTACGTGTATCATGGTTGTCAATCTGCAGGTATCCACTGCCAACAACCATTATTAGTGAATTTTATTTGAGTATTTTTTTTCTTAAATTTAAGCGACGAAAATAAAATTATTAGTGATAGAAATATTAATCATGAAATACTCATTTAAAATATAACTTCATATATTTTTATGTATTTATCTAGACTTATGAAATTAAAGTCATTTAGTAAAAGATTAATTTATAAAAATTTATATTTTTGCGTAACTCATTTAAATTTGTTTTTAAACTATAGAAATTATTTGCATTAATATTTTATTGAATAATTTGATTTGAATTGTTCTTAAAAGTAAATTTCTTGTTTAAGTTTGTAGTTTAAATATTTGTTTCTGAATAATTTAATTTCAAATTTTAGAAAAAAAATTATAAAAACACCTTTCAGTATTCATGGGTTGATCCAACCTAGCACGTAATAGGGTAGATTTTTTAGTACTCGACCTGACCCATTGTCATCCATAGACCAAAGGATGAGTTGATCCAACCTAGATAAAAAGAGCCAACAGTTAAGTTGAGTTGGTCGGTTTGAAGGTTGAGCAGAGTCAACTCGACCAAAGGTCAATTCGAGTCGACTTGGTTGAAAGTCAAATTGAGTGGGCTTGACAAAAGGTCAAGTCGAGTCAACTCGATGAAAGGTCAAGTGGAGTGGGTCTGACGTAAGGTCAAGCCGATTCGACCCCACAAAAGGTGAAGTCTAATTGGCCTAGCTAAACAATCGAAATGAATTGGCTAGAATCGAAGGTCAAGTCAGCCTAATTATCGCTAAGGCCGAGACAAGTTGACACAAGCTAAGGCCAACTTGAATCAAGTCATGCCAAAGGTTGAGTTGAGTCAGTTAGGGTGAAGGTCGAGTCAAGATGACCCCTACCAAAGTACGAGTTGTGTCAGCCCACGCTGAAGGTCAAGACCGTGCGCAAGGTCAAACATAGTTAACTAGGGTTGAATGTTGAGGTTGATGGTCGAGTAAAGTTAACTCAATCAGTGGTCAAGTTAAAGACTGGACCCAAGCCAAAGGTCGAGCAAAGTTGGTTGGGTTAAAGAATCGTGTTGAGTTTATCGAAACCAAAGGTTGAGCCAAGCCAATTAAGGTCGAAGGTCGAGACAAGTCATCTTGGGGAAAAGGTCAAGTTGAGCCGACTAGGGCTAAAGATCGAGGCAACTCAACCTGTGTCGAAAGGTCGACTCAAGTTTACTTGAGTTAGCCTAGGCCAATGGCCAACTCGAGTCAATCAAGTCAAATAATCGAGTTGATTTGGTATGAAGCTTTTTAAGGTCCCTCATTTGGTGGGCCAATAATGTGGGCTTATTTAGGAGTGAGTTATGACTAGCTCATGGACCATGGGTCAAATTTACAATTTTAAATTTAGTCAATTTATTTAAAATTTTTATTCAATTTAGTCTGCCTATTTTTTAAGACGATATAGTTTTGTTCTTTCTAATTTAAGACCAAATTAATAATTATGTTTAATTACAACTTATATATACATGTTACAAAATTTAGAATTTATACATCAAATCACTCCAACTAAATGTAAACAATTTGAGTATCTAGGTGGAGTATAAAAAATAAAAGAATTTGAGTATTTTGGTGGAGTGATTTGATGTATAAATTATGAAAAATTATTTTAACTTGTATATATAAGATGTAATTAAGCTTAATTACTAATTTGATCTCAAATTGGAGAGGACAAATTTGGACTGTTTTAAAAATCAGATGACGAAATTTAATCAAAATTTTTTATAGAGGACTAAACTGAAATTTTTTTAAGAAATAGAACTTTTTTAAACAATTGGAGGACCAAATTGAATTTTCTAAAAAAATAGAGGACTAAATTGAACAAAAAACAAATAATGAGACCAAAGTGAACAAAACCAATAAATTAGAGAACTAAATAATTAATTAAACCTTTAATTTTTTTCATCCAAAAAATTCATTTTATTTCAAAGAAATTCAAATTCACCAAATAAATTAATCACTCTCTTAAATTACCTCATCTAATCACATTATAAAATTTTAGTCTTGACTGGCTTATTTTGTGCATCAATTTTTAGAGCATATCATATGATGGTATCATATCATCTACACTACATCAAATTAGTAACTTCCTTCATATATGTAATCAAAGAGTCCTCCTCCGTGGTATCAACCTCAAGTATGGGCATTGTTCACATGACTTTAAACCTAGTTTAGGCATGATTACGAAAGTTAAATATGACAATTATTTCTGTACAAATAGGACCTTATATATTGTTGGGCTGATGAAAATAATGTCTTGAAAAGTCCCACATCGCCTAGAATAACCAAGGGAGTTGGTATTAGTGACTATATAATGGGCTCTAGGTCCATGATGTTCCTGGCCCTAGTCAAACACAGTTTAAGCTTGTATTTGACTTTTCTTATACTTTTATAGTAGAGTGTTGTGAGGTTTGGGTTTAATTCTTGCTTTGGAGAGTGTGGGTGTACTTAGGGTCAAAGGGCATGGGAGGGTAGTCTATGTGCTGTACAAATTTTCATATAGTTTTATTCTTTGATGGTCTTGGTTTTTCTCCATATTTGGAGTTTCCACGTTATTTTCTTGTGTTCTTTGTGTTAATCTTATTTCTTTGTTAATAGGGTGATTCTTAGGGATAAAAATGGTAATATTCTTAATTAATTATGCGTTTTTCCAAATAGTGGTATCAAGAGCTATGGTTCGGTAGGATTTTTTCTTAGTATACTTTGTGATTGCAGCTTAGTATGATCTTCCACATAAGAAAAGATTAATTCCTTATTGTTAGAGAATCATCCTTATTTATTGAAGTTGCAATGAGAAATTTGATGGAAGGATTATTGCCAGCGTTATGTTGACGCGGTGAATCTGCAGCTGAGTTTGTGGAGGTGCAAGGACTGTGTGTCATACTGGATCTGTAGTGGAGTTCGTGTGTGGCGAGATACTCCTAGATCTACAGAGGTGTTTCGCTTTTTGCATGGTGGAAGTTCGATGTCTAGTGACGGAGTTTCGTGTGGTGCTTTGTTGGCGGTGGGATGTTGTGGTGCCATGGTGGTGCTACTTCAACAGGTGTTATGTTAGCAGGTGTTGCGTCTCCGACAGAGGGAGTCAGACGACACGATGGCTACGAAGTGCAGATGTTTGATCTGTGGCTTTTCTCAATGTTCGGTGGTTTGGTGTTGTGGGTTATGATATGGTTCTGACGAAGGGTGTATGGTGTTTATGCACGAGCATTGGCTAATATTTATGCAAGATTTGTGGTGATTATACACGAGCATTGGTTAGCATTGATGCAGGGTGAATGGAAATTCTTGGGATGACTTCATTCATAGTGGAAATTCTTAGAATGGTTTGATTCCAAGTGAAAATTCTTGGGATGGTTTAATTAATTCTTGGGATGGTTTGATTAATTCTTGGGATAGTTTAATTCCGAGTAGAAATTCTTGGGATGGTTTGATTCCAAGTGTAAATTCTTGGGATGGTTTGATTTCCAAGTGAAAATTGTTCGGATGGTTTAATTCCAAGTGGAAATTCATGGGATGGTTTGATTTCGAGTGAAAATTCTTGGGATGGTTTGATACCAAGTGGAAATTCTTGGGATGGTGTGATTTCAAATGGAAATTCTTGGGATGGTTTGATTCCAAGTGGAAATTCTTGGAATAGTTTAATTTCAAGTGGAAATTCTCGGGATGACTTGATTCCAAGTGATACTCTTTATGGTGGAGTATGATTGCTAGTATAGGTAATGAAGATGTGTTTATTTTAATCATGGTGGAGAATGTTGGGCTAATGAAAATAATATGTCTTGAAAAGTCTCACATCGCTTAGGATAACCAAGGGGGTGGGTGTTAGTGACTATATAATGGGCTCTAAGTCCATGACGTTCCTGGCCCCAGTCAAACACACTTTAAGCTTTTATTTGACTTTTCTCATACTTTATAGTAGAGTGTTGTGAGGTTTGGGTTTAATTCTTGCTTTGGAGAGTGTGGGTGTACTTGGGGTCAAAGGGCATGGGAGGGTAGTCTATGCAATGTACAAATATTCACATAGTATTATTCTTTGGTGGTCCTAGTTTTTCTCCGTATTTGGAGTTTCCACGTTATATTCGTGTGTTCTTTGTGTTAATCTTATTTCTCTTTTAATAGGGTGATTTTTGGGGGTAAAAACGGTAATATTCTTAATTGATTATGCATTTTTCCAACATATATCAACAATTTTAGACTTTGAATGTATATTGAAGTTTGTTACTTAGATTCAATCATGTCAATTTTCATGTGTTTTCTTTCTTCCTTTCTTATGTTAGCCATCTAGTTATTCTTGCGAGTTTCTCTATTATGGTTTCTTATTCATTTGGTTTGGTAGACCATCTAATGAGTTTATTTCTATTAAGATCGAGCGCTTACTACTACCCACATGCAAAATCTCCCCTTCAACAATTGTTCTACTAGGAATCTCACTATTTGATTGTGACTTGACCCACCGGACTTCCGCCACAATTTGTGCAACCCACAACAATCTCCCCCTTAACAATATGTCCACTAGGAATGGAATTCGTGACCTTGGCTCTCATACCAATTGTTATAATCGAGCGCTTACCACTAGGCCAGAAGTTATAACCATTAGCTAGGTACAACTCTTCTTATTTGAGAGTGTAACAACCCAAGCACCACGATTCAATTGTGACCCAGCCCACTTGATCTCTGCCACGGGATAATTGATGCCACATGTAAGAATTTCACTATTAAAAAAAGTATATTTCTTATCAATTTTATTTTGAAATTTATTTTATAGAAAATACTTACAAATTTTGTTATAAAAAATAATTTGAAAGAAATTTCTACCAATATTTTTACAAATTATTTTGTACGAAACATTTTTCACATCAATTTTTGTAAGAAATACTTACAAATTTTATATTTTTGTAGCAAATAATTATTTATGAAGGAATTACATGTCAATTAAAACTCTTAGAAAAAATGACAAAAAAAAAATTCTTATAAAATTTTATAACAAATTTAAAAAAACAATCTCATTAAATATGAAAATTCTAGTAGTGTTTGAACTATTTTTAAAATAATTTATTTTATCCTATCTATGAAAGATAATACTAAAAATAGAATCTTCACATTCAATTTGATCCTATTGCGTTAGAGATTCAGTTTAGTATGGTTTTAGTAAGTTCCATTTTGTTCTTTACACATAAGTAACCCATTCCATTTCAATACACACTTACAACCGAATCTCTCTTCCCTATTAATTCTGAATTTGGTCGGAACAACACATACTCACACAAATATAAACTACAATTTTCATTAATTGATGATGAAATTACATAATCTAATACAACTATCGTACAAGCTTACAAAATTCATATATTTTGTACTTTTAAATACAAATAAATTGAACAACTCTCAACAATAAGTAATGTAAACAACATAAATAAGATTTTCATTTTTGTATAACATTACAAAATAAAAGATAATCAACTTCTTCAACCATTTCTTAAATATCACCACCACAATTTTCATCCTTTTATACAATAAAAAATGGTCCAAGAATATAAAAAAAAATTTATGGATCACTAATCAATCATATAAGTAAACTTGACAGCATACAAAGTAACTCGTAATAATGACGATCTAAAAACACTATTTTCAATGTGATATTATTCAACGACGCTTCAAAAGTCGTCGTGGAAATGGCTTTTTCTTCGAAGCAGGATTAGATCTCCCTACCAATAACAACGACGGTCTTGGTATTAGCCGTCGTGGAAGTTTCATAATTAACGACGGTCTTGGTAAAAATCGTCGTTAATTTCGTTTTTTTTTAAGTCGGGCTTGTTTTATTTATTAACATCAACCTGGAAGTCAAAAAAACATTCAACACAATGGCAATATAAAAAAACAGTGCGAACATAGTTCCAATCCAAACAGTTTTAACAAAGTTACAAATAACTTAGCATATGATAAAATAAGTTTAAGCTTCTAAGTCTCCCCAAACCTAACTTTCACTAACTCTAGATAGAAAGTATTTCGTCCAAGTTTGTTGAATATAAGTTATTGCTCCTGAATCCATCAGACTTGGGTCATTGAATTTCTGCAAAAGTGTAAGAGAATTATTAGCAATACATGTATAAATTAGTTCAAGTTAAAATTGGTACATGAAATAGGTTAGTATATTACATCATCCCAACCACTTTCATAGTTGCCTTGAATAATGGTTGTCATCCATTGCATCACATAATAGCCACACTCAAAGCTCCCAGTTTGTTTATTACACTACACTTATAGTAATTGTATTTAATTATAAATACACATGACAATACTAAATTAAATGAATGACATATAACGTATAAGTACCCGGAGGGAAATCCAAGTGACCCTTTTAGTATTGGCAGTCGATCTACCACTCAATATACTTTGTCCATTAAAGGCACTAAAGTTAAAATTATCAATATTAGAAAACATGACATTATATATATATATATATATATATATATATATATATATATATATATATATATTCAAAAGTGTAAATGAAGGCATTTATTGAAAAAGACTTACGTATCAATTATGCTCTTCATATAGGGGGAAGAGGTCTATGACAAGAGCAAAACCATAAAGCAGTACTTATATGTGATAGATTAATCCATCTACGATTCATCATTATTCTGTAACGAGAAATAATTCCAACTAAATACAAAAAATAATTGCAGAGGGTCGGACACCTCCGGACTCAATACCAACGCGTTCATTAGAACACATATTCATAATATTGACAATTCCAACGCTAACTATATATAATAATTACCGATGCTTTGACACCTCCGAACTCTGTAACATCCCGGTTGGATATTACTAATTTAAGTAATAAAAAATAAATAAAAAATATGATGAAAACCTCATCTATTATACTTCGCTTCCCAAAAGCGCGGGAAATTTTAAAACATTTATTAATCGAAAGTTATCCAAAAATCCATAATTTATGAAACTTCGATATAGTATCCAAATTCACAAATCAGTAAAACACTGTTTACAAAGTTCATAAAAACAATAATGATAAAACGCCAGTAAAAGCTTTTCCCAGCTAACCCTCTCTCTGATTCTATGCCTCACCAGCACCACCTACAACATCATCTGCTCCCGTGTAACGCATTACACGATCATCGCCAAACACAAGCAGAAAGGGTGAGCTCATAAATAGTTAACATAAAAGTTAATAAAAAAACAAGATACACCCATCTGGTTTATTCTAGTTAATTCTTGGCCAAGACCTTAATCCCCAAGGCTTTTCAACCCAACACATAGTCTCGGATTCAAGGTTTATGATGCTCACACGAACCTGCCCGCTCGTGGTCCTGCCTCTACGACCTTCCTCGCTTGTAGTCCTACTCTACGAATCTCCTTGCTCGTAGTCCTGCTCTACGGATCTACCCGCCCATAGTCCAACACACGTGATCCACCAGCTACGTACCTCCTCGCACGCAGTATCTCTCAAGTGTGAGCACGGAACATACGAACCTACCTCGCTCGTATCCCCACACGAGAGTAATAGGATATGAACCTCCCCGCTCATATCATCGCGTGTTCACCACCATCCATGAACCTACCCGCTCATGGCACAACATCCCCTGATCTAAGTCTCACATCACAACATGATAACGAAAACAAGAAAAGCACACTACGCTACACAAGGTACATACTCAAGCTGGTCTTAGGGATTCCAATGCTTCCACGAACCTGCCCGCTCGTGGTCCAACTCTATGAACCTCCCCGCCCGTAGTCCAACACACATGATCCACTAGCTACGTACCTCCCCGCACGCATCATCTCTCAAGTGTGAGCACGGAACATATGAACCTACCTCGCTCGTATCCCCACACGAGAGTAATAGGATATGAACCTCCCCGCTCATATCATCACGTGTTCATCACCAATCATGAACCTACTTGCTCATGACAACATCAAGCATATCCCAGACTAGGATCAACACAACAAACCATGCAAAACATATCACAATGCACCTTGCAACTACACCATCGCCTAGCGGTTCCACATCACCGTCGGGCGCCACAACTTACAAGACATTCTTGTTTCATACTATCGCCTGTCAGTTCAGTCTACACCGCTAGGCACTACACCAGTAATGTGACACTACTGGTTTTAGGTACTCTAATTCATTTCCTAGAATTCAATCATTTAATTCTCAAACATCCAGAAATCAACATACACATTCATATATTCCAAATTACAACATCACAACACATATGCATCTTTCAAGTATAAGCACACATTCCTCTCTTTTATAATTCATATATACTTACCTCTTAAATCAATTCCGACACACACTTTATTTTCCCCTTCTCATTTTCCCAGCCCTTTGCATGCTTACAATTCCCATACCCCACAAAAGGCACAATGAAAGTTATATACTTATTCTGCATGCCCTCGAAATTCCATTACATTTAAATTATGATTATCATGTTCCCATAATTTCCCAAAACCCGTCATGACCATGCAACACTCGGTCATAGTGATATCATCAATAGTGGCCTTATTCCCACACTTATAACATCTTACATTCGAGCTAACATATATAGCTTCATATATTCAACATGTCTCGGCAAGCACTACCAAAAACATACTCATTAATCATGCATCTATATATTTATATATATACATTCACCAATCAAGGCCATGCCAGCACTTGATCACACTAAATCATCCATTAGTAATCATACTATTAGGGAATTCAACAACCAATCATGAGTGACGTATATCTCCCTCTTCATGCATCCAATTCAGATCTCCACCGTTCAAAGTGAAGAACAACATGTTGTGAAACACCTTCCAAAATTTCACCTAAATCGCACGGTTAACGAAGCGGGAAATGCAGTTTTATGAAAACTGCGCAGACTAGAAAAATCAGTGGCGCCTGGCGGCATGAAACTAGCGTCGGGCGGTTGCTGTTCCACGAAAAGTACAAAAAATAGCGTTTTCCGTGAATCAGAGCACCACACCTAACTGGTATGGTGCCTGGCGGCCAATGGGTTGCCGCTAGGCGGTTCCTACTGTTCCAGGAACCCAGAAATCCTCCTCGCACCTACGAACCTTATTCCAACCCCTACAATTTTGACTCCCTTCGATTTTAGACTCCATACTCACAGCTCAAGTGTTTAGTTTTGCAATTTACTTCATACAACTTCCAATTTCATTCCGATTACAACACATAATAGTCACATACAATGCACACCAAAAAATTTCCAAAAGTCGCGATGACTCTTGTGCCAAACAACATAAACAACCAAGAACAACTTCACGCCGCCTGGCGAAAATACATGGCCCGCCAAGCGGTTCATAATAGAACCCAGTAATTAGGTCACTCTTGATGTGTTGCCTGACGGCATCCTCATGCCCGCCAGACGGTTTCTGGGCGAAAACCCTGAAAATTACAAAAAACAATGGAAAAGCAAGGGAAAATCCATGCAATCATATTATGGCAAGGCACATTCTTTCATACACATTACAGAATACCCAAAATAGCTCCCCTTACCTGGAATTCACGCTCCAATTGGTCCTCTAGCCCTTGTCCTTATGATGTCCAAGAGTTTCCCTTTTCTTCTTCACACAAAACTCAACTCTACCTCTCCCAAAACACCAATGACTCCTCTACAATCCTTTCTTGCCAGTACTCTCAAGTGCAGTCCTGTTTTCCCTCACTCTCCCCATTTTCACTAACTCTTAATTACTCTTTAATGACTGTTAATGGTCCAAAAACGAAAATTAATATTAATCCTATGGTTAATTGCTATTCAAAGCCAATTATGGCTATTCTCTACCTTTCTTTGCTGCCACTTTTGCAGCTAGGGTTTCTATGCCTCTTCATTACCATACAAAAAGAGAAACTTAGCCAAAAAAGAATTTAGTTTTGTTCTTAGCAAGGTTTGAACCCACAACCACTCAATTGTCAAGTGCTCGACCAATTCAACCAATCATGTTTCTTGATAATTTCTAAAATTTTAGGATTACATTATCACGTCTCACATTCAAATATACATTAAAATAATACACCAGTTAAAATAACGTACAAATGGCATATATAGGACTTGAACCCAAGTCCTCTCACATAATTAAGTACTCTCAACCACTTAAGCTAGTACTTCTCCATGTCATAGTACTCCGCATTAAATTCCTTAAAGGCTCCTATTACCCGCATTTAATAAATAATTATTTAATTAATTATTTAAATTTCTCGGGTCTTGCAAACTCAATACCAACATATTCATAATATTAACAATTCCAACAATAACTATAGATAATAATTGTCGAGGGTCGAACACCCCCGAACTCAATACCAACACGTTTAACATGAGACCTATTCATAATATTAAACAATTAAAAATATTACTAAGTTAAAAAAACTTACCTCTAGAAATGGAGCAGCAACAGAGCACAAATAAATGAGGGAGGGAGGAGCAATAAAGCAGAAGTAGTGGTGGCTGTAGCTTCACGCAAGTAGCGGTGGCGTTTCGACCAACGGTGACAGGCTTCGTGCAAGTAGCGGGGCAACGGTGGACCTCGCGCAAGCAGCGGCTGTAGACCTCGCGTAAGCAGCGGTAGTGGACCTCGCGTAAGCAGCGAAAATGGTGGATACTTGAGCAAAGTTGGGGCACAAGTAGGGGAGCAGTGGTGGCAGCTTCGTCGGTGGCCTTAGCCAGCAGACCTTCGATAGTGGCAGCGCCTCAAATAGCGACAACTTCGACGACAACACGTTATTTACATATCTGCCACCGCGTTCCTTTCTGTAAGACCAGTGAAATTTAATTAATTAAATAATTAATTAATAAATGCGGGTAGTGGGAGCCTTTATGGCATTTAATATTGACTTGTATGATATGGAGAAGTAGTAGCTCAAATGGTTAAGAGTACTTTGTTGTGTGAGAGGACTTGGGTTTGAGTCCTATGTATGTCATTTCTACATTATTTGATTTATTATTATTTTAATAATGTGAATTGGTTTAACATTGGCATGGTTATGGGTTCGAATCTTGGTAGACCCACATTAAACTTTCTTTTTGCTGGAATTATGTTGGCATGAATATGAAAAGCCATAAAACCCTAGCAGCCAAGGGAGGGCTAGAAAACCATCACAAGGCAAACATTGAATGACCATTAAGCTAAGTTAAATGCCAATTTTCGTTTTAGAACATTAACATATCATTAAGGCACCATTAAAAGGCCAATTTTAGGTGAGAAGAAAGGTTTTCTGGGTTGCCATTGTTGCTTAGGAAGTAGAGCACGAATTCAGAGAGTGTGTGGTGAGAATTGAATGCTTGTTTGGAGCTGAATTGTGGGAGCACTAAGGGAAGCCAATTTGGGTCAAGAAGAACTATCACATATTCAATTTTAAGTAAATGAAACCAGTTTAGGGGAGCTGAACCCGTTTCTTTAAGTTGTATCGTTTATTTTGTATGAAAAACATGTTAATTGGTTGTATATATACTGTTCATTTTATGAATTTCGGGTTTCTGGAATATTTCCAGAAACCGCCTAGCGGGTGATGAATTCCCGCTAGGCGACTCATCAATACTATGCTAATTCTGGGTTCCAGAGACAGAACCGCCTGGCGGTACTAATTGGCTCGCCAGGTGACGCTTGTGTTCAACCTAATTCTAGGTTTTCCCTGATGAAGGGCCTGACGGTAGTGATTGAACCACCAAGCGAAGCGAGCCTTCACTAGTGCAGAAATGGTATATTACAACAAGATATTACATCAGTTACACGAAAAACGATGTAGTACAGTGCGCGATGGCATTTTTGAAATTTCTGCGAACTATATTACATCAGTTCCCCAACACACCCGATGTAATACCCATTTTTTTAAAAAATTAAATAAAAAAAATTAAATAAAATTATACTACATCGGTTCCCCCGTTTAACCAATGTAGTACACATTACTTTTCTCGCAGGGGTTTCTCCCTCATTTCTCCTTTTCGTCTTCGCGTTTTCTTCATTCTCTTCGCTCTTCGTTTCCCAACCACCACACCGCACCAAAGCAGCACCGCACGTCGCACGACCACCGCACCACACCAGCATCGCACGGCCACCGCACCACACCAACACCGCAGGTTCTCCTCGCGCGGCCGCTCCTCCACGCAACCACTCCTCCGCGCAGGCGCTTCACACCAGTACCGCACGGCCACCGCACGACCACCGCACAACACCGTAGGTTCTCCTCGCGCGGCCGCTCCTCCACGCAACCACTCCTCTGCACAGGCGTCGCGCTTTCTCTCCTGAGAAACTGGGATTCAGGAAGTGTTGGGCTCGCGTACGAAGAAGGAATTCTGGGTTTTTCCCAGAAAGTGCACGAATCACCTGGTGGTACCGTATCTGTCGCCAGGCGCCATATCAGACTTGTTGCCATGGTGGATTGTGACGTGCAGTGTAGACAGAGACATTTCAAAGGGGGAATTCAGTTTGGGGTTAATTGAAAGTAGGGTTGGAATATGCTATTATAAATACCTTGGAGTTTAGAAAGAAAAGTGTCATTAAAAGAAGGAGACAAGGATTATATGTTTTAGCATAGTGATGGGAAAGTTGGATTGGAATTAAGTTATAAGCAGGTGCAACGATTGAGTTATGTTAAGTATAGGCAGAGATTCGACTATTGATTGTAATTCATGGGCAAACTAGTCCTACATGTGAGAGAGAGTAGGGAAATATTGGAAAGTAATGCTTGGTGATGAGAGTTGTTATGATCATGTAGGAAAGCCTGAATCATTGGTGACATAGTATATGAGCCTCATGGGTGGTGGTATTCTAAGGAAATTAGATCTTTAATTGAGAATTGGATGGGTAATGAAAGAGGAGAAAGAAATGCCAATTATTTAAGGACGAAGGTGTATGAAAAGGGTTATGCTAACTAGACATAATTAGTACGTAAGAGACTAAGTTATGATTCGCTAAACGAGTGGTGATGTGGGGAAGGTTGTGTGTGTCACAGTGCCTAAACCAGAAATGAGGAAAATCAGTACTATGGAAAGTACTGATATAGCGCCTGGCGATGGTGATTAAACCGCCAGGCGATGGTTATACAAACAGTGATGTCTGGTGTGAACGGCGCCTGACGGTTAGGGAGGTCCCGCTAGGCGGTGTCTATAGAATAGTGAACTCTGAGGCACTTGGCACCTTGCGGTACGCTTGGCGCCTCATGAGCAGCCATGCGATCTGGTTGCAGTAGAATGGTGTTTTGCTGGCATTGCTTACGTGATCTACAATGCTTTTATGATACCTTAAAGGTCGGCTTGCTGGTGTTCCTTGAGTTGTGGCTCAAAACGTATCCATTGACTTATGGCTCAGGATAGGGGTTAAGCACGTGACATTCCTTGAGTTGTGGATCTGAATGACATCCCTTGAGTTGTGGCTCAGGATGGCAGATGAACACGAGGAACTCTTGAGTTGTGGCTCGGGTTGGCGAATGTTGCCGGTGTGGGTGTGCTAGTTGTGGCCCGCACGGATGGGTCCAGATAGATTTCCCTCCTTAGTATTTAGCTGACGAGTTTGGTAGTCTTGGGACGTTATGAACTATGTTTGTATTTGGAACTCCACCTGGCGTTACGGTGTGTGATCTGTAGCATGGTTTCCTGCACGTGCTTTATCGGTTGTGGTCGATAGGTATGGCAGCAAGACATCTTGAGGTACTCACTAGAAGACGTAGAACACGGTTAACATAGTTGTGGCCATGTGGTGTGAAATCAAAGGATGTAATTCCTTTCGTGTGATTGTGTTATATATATAAATGTGTTGTATATATGTTTTCTTCTATTAGCTCACCTTATCTGCTTGTGTTTGGCGATGATCGTATACGCGGTATACGTGAGCAGATGATGTTGCAGGCGGATCTGGTGAGACGTAGAGCTGGAGCAGGGCTAGTCTTGGGATAAAGATTTTAATCAGAGTTTTTCTATTTTATGATTTTGAATAAATTGTAATCATTTACATTACTAGACTTTTGGATAATAATAATGGTATTTATAATTATAGATTTTTGGATTGTTATTGAGGAAATAAAAGTTTTGAAATTTCCCGCATTGTTGGGAAATGGTTTTATAATTAATGAATTTTTATTTTCTTATTTTACTTTATTATTTAAATCTGTAATATCCGGTTGGGATGTTATACTTTCGACTATGCCTGCATGGCAACTGTTGTAGAACAATGTTTTTGACACCATTATAAAATCATAGGAAAAAAACATAAACATTGTTATACTTTTAATTTATGTTTTACAAGTAAGAAGAAATACACTTTTTATAACAGAAAATATACTCTAAAATAAAATAATTAAATAAGTTTCATCATCTAACCTTTTAGGGAATTAAAATATGCACTATATAATATTATAAACATGATTTCGATATTCAAAGACCATAAAATCCTTAAGCTATTTAATTTTTCCTTACTTAATAGGTTTTTTGGTCTTAAGGTTTTCTCAATGTGATCCTTAATTCTTTTTCTTATCAAATCAGTCCTCATCTTATTTAAAGAGTAAATAAGACCATTTTTGTGGTATGTTGTGTTTTTCTTCTCTCTTAACTTGTGCTGACAGGACATTCATATTTGCTGCAGAATTCCAGAGCCAAATTTGGGGTGTGAAGCTTTAAGATTCAGAATGACCCTCCTTCACGTTTTGTGAGTATATTTTTCTGACAGATTCCATGCGTCTCTTGTTTTAATTTCAGTTCTTTACCTAACGTATCAGAAAGAATAACTCTCAGCTCATCGCTTGTGCAAATCATGCAGTTTAGTCTTTCAATATTTGAAGCATCCTATCAGGCATAAGCTACAAAAGGTTCTTGCTTTCATGTACTTGTGGCTGTGGTGGAGTATTTGTATTCATGTTGAAGCAGCAAATGACAGTTTAAAGCCTGGTGATACACTGAATTACACAGATACAGCAACACTGTGTTCCAAAATAGGAAAATATTGTCTAGCTTTTGATTATTACACTAATGATGACACCAATTACTTGATTGTATTCAATCCAAATAACAAGCTTGCAGTTTGGATCAGTGATGGAAACAAACCTGTTGACAAAGATTCTGCAGTTCTATCACTTAGCCACTCTGGTGTGCTGAAAATAGGATCTCAACGTGGGAAGCCAATAATCTTGTATTCTCCACCTCAACCTATAAACAACACTAAGGCCACCTTGTTGGACACAG
>Ga0214542_1007412_pt1 | contig 19090 bp, 8 predicted proteins | sample CNSS1metaG_FD_160096 | JGI IMG/M metagenome (GOLD analysis project Ga0214542, IMG submission 160096) | Root nodule microbial communities from cowpea collected in UCLA plant growth center, Los Angeles, California, USA - CNSS1 | ecosystem: Host-associated > Plants > Roots > Nodule | place: USA...
AAAATTCGTGGTGTCCTCTCTTCTCTAACCTTTCTCTCTTGCATTTTCATTTTAAAGTTTCAAGAACTTGTGCTTTAATCATCTTTTTCATGTTCTTGCATGTTTTTATAGCATCTGAAGCATTGAGGATGTTTGTATAATCATTTGGAACTGATCTTGATCATTCTTGAGCATTGTTTCTGGCTTAAAATTCAAATTCACATTTCTGCATTTTTTCCAATATTTTAGTCGACTGTTTTTCAGTTTCAATCGATTGATTATACCAGAACAGAATCTGTTTAGTAAAATCAATCTGTTAACTCTGTTGATCGACTGAAAGTGTATAATCCAATATTGTTTGCATCCTAACTTGGTGATCTATTTGATTCAATTAAAGGAGGTTTTTAGCTTGCAAAAATAGCCTAAAGTTTTTAAGTAGCCAATTCAACCCCCCCCCCCTTCTTGGCTTTTCAACCATTTCAAAACTAACACGTAGGTCACATGTCGTCTAGCCCAAATACAATTTTTCCATTTAGCACATGGGCATAAAATCTCACGTCCTTGAGGTCTTCCTCTTGTGTAAGCAAATTCAAGAAATGATTCAACACCCTTTATATACTCATTACTAATCCTTGGAAATTTTGTCCACTCCTTATCCATCACCTTTAATGTAATACATAAGAAATTATAGTTTCATTAAGCAATTAATAATTGAAAATAGTATTACATGAATTAAAATTATAGTTTTATTAAGTGGCAAATAATCTATAAAATAAAGTTAAACAATGGTTCACTTATGACTTAAAACAAAATTAAGCAAAAACGTTTCTAGCCCATAAACATTCACTAAAACTGCAAAAAAAAAAAAAATACTAAATTGGAAAAGCATAAACTAAATCAAAGTTTTGGTTCCTTTTCTTATCCAAGAGATAATAAGGCTCAAGGAAATATATTTATACACATAATTTTTTTTGTAAAAAAAGTTTTATTAGTAAGATTCAATTTAATCACTTCTAAGGTACGAGTTTTCTTGATTTATATATATATATATATATATATATATATAAATGAACAATTTAATTGACAGAGTGTTTAATCAACAAAGACAAGTTAAGCTATGTTATGTATGCATTCAAATATTGGAGGAATGAGAACATCACCTGTAGCTAAAGAAGTATTATCTTGGATACAATTTAAGGAACTTTATTGTGAAATGGAGACAAGCCAAACATAATGCAACATCTTGGATACAGGCTGCAATTGAGATAAAGAATCATAGTGCTTTTTGCCAAAAGAAACTGTCACCACTTTGACAAATCTTGAAGTTGTTCAATCAAAACCTACCATGGTTGAGGAACTTAACATCTCATTGGAACAGACATTGAGAAAGAAAAGCAAGAATAAATATTTATAATATATATATATATATATATATATATATATATATATATATATATATATATGTTCATAAGGATTTGTTGTTGTTAGCATTTTTACTTTATTTTTTATATTAAGTTAGTTAGATTAGACTGAATCTGTAATTCATTTTGCATGTAATAGTCAAAATTTAGGTTCATTTTATAGGTAAGAGGTACAGTTTAGAGTAGATTAAATTCATGCTGCATATGTAAGAATCAATTGTTTAGTTATATTGAATTCTTGTTATCATCATCAAATTCTTAAGTCTCTTATCGGCATAAATTTCATCGTTTATTGCACATTTTTATTTAAATCAAATAATAATAGAAACATATAATAAAAAACTTACCATAGGATTGGACGAAGGATGGTGGGATGAAAATGGTGTTGTGTGTAAAAAATAAAAAGAGAAATCATTAAAGAAAAACAATTTACAGATATCATTTCTACATATAATAATAAAAAAAAGTAATTAATACAAAACTAAGAATACATTATTTTATTCATTTTGAGCACTTTTAGTCTTTTGAATAACATACCTCTTTAAGTAAAGTTTATCTCAATAAACCTCGCATTTGTTATACATTTTTATTTAAGTAACAATAATAGAAACAGAAAAATCTAACAACCCAAATTAGTAGATAATATTTTACTAGTTACATTATTCATACATATTAACACACATTTTATTTATAATACATACCAAAATCTTCACACAAGATTCCCTTGGTACAATCAAGCTAGTCTTACATTATATTAAGTTACCCATATTAATTTATGAAAGTTACTATCTGTTATATATACATGCAGATATAGTCTTTCAAACAAAGGTCAACTGTGAACAGAGAAATTTTTAATCCAAAGCTTTTTGCTTTGATAATCCTAATTGCCAGACAATTAGGATTTCTCTCAATTAGAATTTATCTGATTTCTGTACCATTTATTTTACAGCATACCTACAGCAGTAGTCGCAGACGTTGCCCTTTATGCCACAGAAATATACCAGAAAGAGTCTTCTTGAGCAGTGCAAAGACTTCTCTTCAGTAAGTTTGATGCTGCAGAACTTGGTTCCTTGTTCATGCCTGGGACATTTGTTGATGCCTTCTTCTCTTTGCAATCGATTACTCTGCTCTAATGACTCAAGGTATGGATTTTTGTTTTTTTGTTTTTTGTTTTTGTGAAATTAGTAATGGATAATGCATATTAACAAAGAACTTGAATAGAGAAGGATAAAAGAGAAGAAAGGAATAATAAATACGAAGGCTACAAATGTATCCTGTGTAAATTATGAGATACAATTTGTCAATTAAAAAATACAGAGAATTGACCCTATTTATACTGGAATTGTAGTCATCTATCCTTGATAGGAATATCAGTAGCTGATCCCATAAATGTTATCATAAGATAATAACTGATGGCAGGATGACTGTTTTACTGAAGATTATAGATACAAGATAAATACTTTATTTACACATAATATAAAGGCTTAAGAATAGCAAAGATACCCAAAATTAAAATATGTTCATATATCAGAAACTGTGAGATGTAAAGAACACACTACAGATGGCAATGAGATTCAGAACACGAGAATGGAATTATTTGTTGATGAAATCTATTATTTATTTTACCTTTTGACAAAAAAATAACTTTTATTGGAGTGAAAATAGCAGAAGTCCAATTAGTGGGAGGATAGAATATCATTTGATAGACTTAGAAAGCATTTGACAAAGGACCATGATTAACTAAATAATGCATGACCGAAGTGAATCCATAAATATAATCCTTATCTCATGGAAGTTTACAGGCTATGGGATGCTCTTGATGAAAGTTTTTGTCTTTTTCTTTTGTAATCTATTCCAAATAATGTAAAGTATTGAGCTTGAAATTGAATCTTGCAACTGGACTCGCAAGGCTACATATCATGTTTGGTATACTGGGCTTTCTAAAATTAAACTTTTAATTCTCATTGACAATAGAAGCAACTGACAAATAATTAAATAAAGAATTCTTGAATAACCTCTACATTTTCAAATTTTTATTTTGATATTCTTTTTAAAATTAGAATTATAATTCCCAATTAACAGTGACAATTGGAAGCAATTGAAAACTAATGAAACAAAGCATTCACTCTGCAATCAAGACCCATATAATTCTAACTCCAGACTTAATACGCATTATATATTTTCGAGGTATTGTGCAATCTGTGTTATATATCTATGTTTTGCTTATAAATGCTAAAAGCAATTTGGTATTTAAATTCCTATTTTCTTCACATATACCAGGCATAAGATAACTATGACGTGTGATAAATGAGTTGTAAAATTTTAGTTACGATCTTGTCACATGCTCATATACAATGTACTTTATGACTATCAGCAATTTGTCAGTCTTATCGACATGTTTCACCAAAAGCAACAACTAAGGAGCTTTTTGAATCTAGAAATGCAATTTAAACAGAAATGACTTACAAACGTAAAGACCCACAATTGTGAATTTAAGCACTTTAAGCAGCAACTCCTTTGCTCTAAATTACAGATTTCCATTAATATTAAATTCCACTGATGTTAAATTCCACTGAAAAAAAAAACGCAATCAAAAGGGGAATCAAGCAACGAAAAATTCCTTAACCAACAATGAAAAGTAAAGAAATCAAATAAATTAACTTAACCTAAACCCTAAGTTGCTCACCATACAAGATTATTCAGCGGTGAGAAAATCGAAGACGAAGCAGCGGTGAGAAAGGGGAAGGTGAAGACGAAGCAGCTGCAAGAAAGAGAAGAAGAAGACGAAGCAGTGATGAGAAAGAGGAAGACGAAGATGAAACAGCGGAGAAAAAGAGAAGACGAAGCAACGGTGGCAACGATTGAAGTGAAAAGGAAGGCGACACAGTGATGGTTTAGAATTGAACGAATGCCCTTCTCACTCTCGAGGGCAGATTTTTTTCATTCTCATGAGCAGATTTTTTTCATTCTCATGAGGGAGGGTTGTCTCAAGAGGGAAACATTTCTTTTTTAGTTTCGAAGGAGGGAACGAAAAAGATTTCGTGCCAATTGTTTTTTCTTTTAACTTAATAATATAGCTCACATTTTTATCTTTAAATTTATATTTTTAAATTTTACATTTTTTAAAATTTATTTTAGGCCACATTTTAAACCTTTAGGCTATGTTTTTTAAAATTCGTCCACACTTTTTAAAGATAACATTGAAATAAATGTGACTTAAAATATCTATGATTTTAAAACTGTGGTCTTTAACCATCTTTAAACCATGTTTATAAAAATGTGGTCTTTTCTATGTTTAAGCTACAATTTTTTACATGTGGACAAGTTTAGTGTGGCCTAAAGCCAAAAATGTTGTAGTGATACTTTAAAACAATTTAATCGGTGAAGAACTTTTAAAAGCAAGCAAGGAGTGATTGAACAATACGGATAACACCAAAAAGAGATTAGAACTAATCACTTAATGACCGAGCTCTTGATACAACATGATGACACCATCTTTGAGCTTGCTTGCATGCGAAGGATGAAATGGAATGGAAATGTACGAAAGCTTGATGGAACTAGCAGTTTCAGTGAAGCTAAAAGTGGAAGGTAGAATATTTCTTAAGAGATTAGATGACTTGGAATACCTGGGATAAGGGGAAGTCTATTCTAGGGAGACTCATAAATGTTTATAGGAAATCTTAGCAAAGTTTCTTTATCATCCATGAATGAGTTTACAAGGGGTTGAAAACCTAAATTTATAGGCTCAAATTGTTGACATCAGAAGCCAAGGTGGTTTGCTTCTTGAAGATTTGATGAAGATTGAATAAAGCTCTTTTGAACTATCTTGAAGCCATAACCATTAGAATGAAGCCTACATTGATGAAGGAAAGGAGATTTGATGATATCCATGGTGATCAAGGCTGAAATGTGTGCTCTCCATGTACTTACATCATTAAGAAAGTGTACTTGTAGTTTGTAATTCATGTTGTAGACCTTAAAGCATTAATTAGATGTAGTTTGATCTTTGTTGTGTTTTTAATCTGTTGAATGGTTTTTCAACAGGTTAAAATGTCTCTTTTAATCTGTTGAATGACTTTTTAACAGGTTAAAAGGTTGGCTGCAGTAGTCTTAAACTGCAACAAATTCAATCAGTTGATTTAGTTTTTAATCGACTGATTTCAGTTAAGTCAAGTGAAATCAACCGATTGATTTGAAAATCAACCTGTTGAATTTCGTAACAGTTTGACTATAAAAGCTGTGAGTTTCAAAAGAGAGGTTTATTGATCATTTTAGAGCACGATTTGGTTATGGAAACTTGTGGAAACTCTCTCCTTCGTAATCATAGGTGTTGCAACTGTTAAAGATTGATCTTGGATCAATTCTTGGAGCTTTTGGCTTGGTTTGAAGCTTGGAGAAAGTGGTTTGTGGTAGGCAAGGTTGTGCTACCACTAAGGTTTGATCTTTCTCAAGCTTTGTGTGTGTGCCTAGTGGTTTTCCAAGTCTGTAAGAGGGTTCTTGCTGTGCTGGTGTGATTCTTGTGTGATTCAAGAGTCTTTTGTGGTGTTTTTGCATATTTTGGATGTGTACGGGTGGATACTTTGTAAAACTTTTGAAATAGGGCAAAGTCAAGCTAAGGTTGCCTTGACAAACTGGATGTAGCTCAGGTTTGAGTGAACCAGTATAAAAATTCGTTGTGTCCTCTCTTCTCTAACCTTTCTCTCTTGCATTTTCATTTTAAAGTTTCAAGAACTTGTACTTTAATAATCTTTTTCATGTTCTTGCATGCTTTCATAACATCTGAAGCATTGAACATGTTTGTATAATCATTTGGAACTGGTCTTGATAATTCTTGAGCATTGTTTCTGGTTTAAAATTCATATTCGCATTTCTGCATTTTTCCCAGTATTTCAGTCGACTGTTTTTCAGTTTCAATCGATTGATTATACCATAACAGAATCTGTTTAGTAAAATCAATTTGTTAATTCTATTTTTGATCGATTGAAAGTGTATAGTTCAGTATTCTTTTCACCCTAACTTGGTGATCTATTTGATTCAATTAAAGGTGGTTTTTAGCTTGCAAAGATAGCCTAAATTTTTAACTAGCCAATTCAATCCCCCCTTCTTGGCTTTTCAACCATTTCAAAACTAACAATTGGTATCTAGAGCAAGGTACTTGAAATTTGATCAAGTAAGGTCCTAAATCTGTTTTGAACTACTTTAAATGGCTGAAAACAAGTTACCCGTTGGTGAAGGTGTCTCAATACATAGACCCCCTATGTTTAGTGGCATTAGTTACCAATTTTGGAAAATTAGGATGAAAATCTTTATTGAGTCAATAGATCAAGGGATATGGGATGCAATCATAAATGGATCATATACTCCTAAGCATATTGTTGATGATGTGCAGGTTAATAAGCCATGGACTCAATGGAATGAGGAAGAAAGGAGGAGAGCTCAATATGATTGCAATTCAAAGAATATCCTCACTTCATCTCTCAACATGGATAAGTTTTTTCGTGTTTCACAATGCAAGAGTGCCGAGGAAATGTGGGAGGTTCTTGAAGTGACTCATGAAGGAACGAATGATGTTAAGAGAGCAAGAAAGCATGCCTTGATTCAAGAATATGAGCTATTGAAGATGAAACAAGGAGAATCCATAACAGATGTGCAAAAGAGATTTACTCACATAGTCAACCATCTCATAGGCTTGGTTAAGGAATTTGACAAGGAAGAGTTAAACATCAAGGTGCTAAAGTGTCTTGAGAGATCTTGGCAACCAAAAGTCACGGCTATCTCAGAAACAAGAGATCTATCCACTTTGACTACAGCTGCATTGTTTGGTAAGCTTAGGGAGCATGAGATTGAGATGCAAAGGCTTAATGAGCTTGAGTCAAGTGATAAAAAGCTCAAGAACATAGCCTTGAAGACTAGCACCAAGAAAAAAGAGGAACTTGAGGATGAGGTGGCTGAATCAAGTGAAAGTGAGAACTTGAATCTCCTTGTCAAGAGGTTTCGTAAGTATCTCAAAAGGAAAGGTATCAAAGGTAATCCCAAGAGGTATACTTCCAAATACAATGAATTAAACTCTTCTAATTTTACATGTTATAACTGTGGAAAACAAGGACATAACAAAATTGAATGTCCAAATGCTAACAAAGAAAAGGAGAACAGTGTTGATAGGAAAAAGGAGAAGAAGCCAAAGGAGAAACGTGCATACATTGCATGTGAGGACAATGATGATTCAACAACAAGCAACTCCTCACAAGACGAGAGTGAAGAAGCCAACTTGTGTCTCATGGCTGGCTATGAGTCATCTTCCCCAAGCCAAGTAAGTTCTCTAGACTTAAATGACTATAATCAATTGTTGCATGATTTTGAAGAGTTGCATAATGAAGCAAACAAGATTTCTGCATTAAATAATCGGTTGAAAGGCTTAAACAATTGGCTGGAAAAAAAAGGTTTGGTTGAACTACTAAGTATTACATTTTTTTATGTTTTATTTGGTCGGGTACAACCTCGATCAATATCCAAAGGTTTGGACTCATTCATCTTAAAGTTATTAATTTTCGCATGTCAATTTATGACCTTGATATGTAATTATTTTCGTTATCATGTTTAGTGTAACAAGTAGGAAGATTCATGTGAATGTGGTTATAATGTCATGTCTTAGATAAAAATCATTATTAGAGCTGCAATTAGAGATGATTATATAAAGGTAAGAATATATTTACCTTTCATATGTTATAAATCATATCAAACTTTAAACATTATAACCATACATAATGAAATTGTATTATTTTTTCAACAATTCAAGAATTCATCACCTCTAACGGATGACACTATCCTGAAACTAAGACAAGAGGGGGTGGCGTATCTATTGGAACGACGGGATTAGGACCCACAACAACATTAGGACTTTGCTTGAAAACTTTCTAGGAATGGATTTTGATTATGAAACTTTTAGTTTTTTCTTAATTGTAATAGTTTTAGTGTTAATAGTTACACACTACAAGAAAAAGTCTTATATCGACGATCTTTTCTCGATGGATTTTCTTCTATCGGTAATAATCACTTTCCGACGAATTTACCGACAGATCATACTCTTGATTTTACTGACGGCTTAAATCCATCGGTAAAGGCGTGAATGATATTGGTGACTTACTTTATCAGCAGATTTACCGACAGAATTTGGTTTCGAATGTGCCTACAGAAGTATCCGTTGGTAAAGTATGCAAAGAAATTGTTAACCAACAGATTAACCGATGGATCTTGGTCGTCGGTAATGTTGTCAATTAAATTAGAATTTCAATTGACATTTCCTCCCATAATTTCACTTTCGTTTGCTTTCTCTCCGCCATTTTCCATTTTCCCTCTACCACAATCATTCATCTAAGCCCCAATTTTTGTCCGCCACTTTCCCTTTCATTTGCCCCAATTTCACTCTGCCACAATCATTCATCTAAGCCCTACCAAACTGTTGCCTTGCCACTTCGTTCGTCGGCGAGCCACCATAAGAAAGCAAAATGCACGTGTACACTCTAGCTCGTGGAAGAGGGGTTTCATTTCTCCTTGGCCAGTTACTGCCCCTCGAGCTCGCTGTAGCCACTACCTCTCTCGTTAGCGTCAAACATGTGCGTTTTGGGCGAGTGTTATTTTTCAGGGGATGTTCAATCCAGTTGGATGGTTTTAATTGAGAATCAGTGTTCAATTTGTTAAATTTGTTTAATTTTGTTTCCAATTGGTTTGAATTTGAAGCTAGAGTTGAAGAATTATTTTTCTGTGAAGTTGGTTGATGGTTGCTACCACACTAGTCTGGGGCCAGAGACAAAGTGGTGGAGCAAATGTTGATAGTGTAAGGTGAACGCATATTGGAGGAGAAATAACCAGGTAAGGGGCAGCATGGGTAGTGTGTACTTTTATGCTAGAGAATGGGTCATGTAGTATTGAATTGATGTAGTTTGTTTCTTGTTTGTTCTTCTGTGATTGATTTGCATTTCACGATTCTTGGCTACCATTTTTTTTCTATTGCCATGTGCATTATTTAAGTGCAAGCCAATGGTTCTTTTTGCCTTCAACACTTCACATGATATCTTTTTTAAAGGTCTCCAACATGTACAACTTGCATTTAAGCTTCAAGATAAAAAGTCAACTATATAGTCAAACTTAAACTCTTTAATGATTCTTTTCTGCAGTAGTTTGATTTGCTGCAGAAAATTCCCCTTAATTCTCCTTCAATCAACTATGCACAAGTGTATTTAATTGTCTTTAGAGGTTTCCAACAACTTGTGCATGGTTTTGAACCTACAAAGTGAAAGTCAACCCTAAGGTCAAATGTTTAAATTTAAGAGTATGAGCATTTTCATGAGTGTATCACACAAAGAAGAATTTCAATTATAGCTCAAGTCTAAACAAGGTAAAATGTAAAAAGTTATCAACACTAATCCTCTTAATGAAAACCTATTCAAACTATGTATGCATGGCTGAATTAGCACAAGTATAAAGACTCTTTCAACCTAAAATGTGGTAATCTAGCTAGATGCAAACCACAAAACTAGAACTATACCTATTCAATCTTAAACAACAATTTAAAACAAATTCTATCCTAAAAACAACAAAGACAAACTATATCTAAGTAATGAAACATGTTAGTAAACCTAAAATTCTTAAAACACCAAACAAAATTAATTTTGGACCAAAACAAAATTAAAAACTAAACTAAAATAGTATCAAGAAAATTCATTGATGTAGCAACCAATCCCTGAAGCTGCCAATGATAGGCAGCAAAGGCCATCACCACCCTCACTAAATCCCAAAACGCAAAACTCATTCTATAAAGCTAAAAACTCATCCTATCAGCTTTTATGCACTAGGATGCTATTATGTTGTATTTAGCTCTTTCTCAAGCTCCATTGAACTCTTCCTGACTCCTCTTTTGATTCAATTTTACTCCATCAATAAAAATTACAAAAATTACCCACTCTAATTCAATGAAAACATAAACCAAGCTTTTTTAGCTTAGTTTAGCATATTTCTAGGTTGATATAGTCATATTATGCATCTTTAGTTTTCTTTAGTATATAAGTGTAGTTTTAACTTAGTTTTAGCATTTACAACTTGTTTGCATGATTAGGTTTCTGTTTGATTGTGATAAAGCATAAAAATCAATTTAGGTGGTAGAGTTCAATTTTGGTCTTTTTGCTTAAATATAAGTAGTGCACATGTTACAATATCATTCCTTTATATTTTGTAGTGATTAACCTTGGTTTTAATTGTAGTTTACTGCTTAAAACTTGTAGGAGATATTTTAGATAAATTTTAGTTGTTGTTTTAGGTTAGGTTGTTTTCATGCACATTTTTGCTGTCAAATACATAAATTTTGAGTCTCCACACATCAGTTTTCGTGCAACCTATTATTCCTAACTTTTACCTTAGTTTTCATCATTCATATACTAATTAAATTGTGTTTGCATCATTGCTTAACATTTCCTTAGTTGATTTGGGTTGTCTTAGCTCATGTTAACCCATTTCTAGTTCATTTTAGAGGTTTTCACTAGACAGATTTTAATTCCCATGTTCATTATGATTTGTGATCTGTTTTCCAATTTTATTTTTCTCATTAGAAGTTTTCCAACTAGTTTTATAAGAGTTTTGTGTAGTAGTTATCCCCAATTCTAAATTTACATAGTTTTAACATAATATAGTGCTTCTTTTTGGTCTTAAGTACCTAGATTTTGAGTTGTAGTTACTTTTAGAAGTGTGAGTTGTTTTCTAGTCATATTTTGGCAATAGAAACCTGTTAGGATAGTTAGATTACAGTTCCACAGGTTAGCTTACTACATGCATATGCATTTGGGTTAATTTTGTAGACTAGTCTTGGTTTTAGGTAGTGATTTTAGGTAAATCTTGTAGTTGATAGTTTATGATTTAGGAGTAAGTTTTCTTAAGTCATTTAAACCTTTTTTAGGTAGTTTCTTTCTAGTTTTACTCAAGCTTTAGCATAACCTTAGTTTTAGCCCTATTTTAGAGTGTTTTTAGAGGTTTTAGGTAGTGATATTTTGAGTTTTATGTAGTATTTCAGTTTTGAGTTGTTTCTTAGGTTCCTTTAATCATTTTATGTTTGTTGAGTACGTCCTTGTTGTTGTTTTTACCAATTTTAGTTTACTGCTTGTTTTCATGCACATTTTTGTTGTGAAATAGTTATCTCAACTCAATTTTTTAAATTTTAAATGACAATTTTCAAAGAATTGAGCGTGTGAGCTTTATAAGGGCCTACACAATATGCAAAATTGTTTTGAAACATGCCATGAATGTTTTCTAGGTACTAGGTTGTCATAATTTTATGCCTAAATGTAAAATCAGAAACTATTTGACAAAATGCCTCAATGAAGAATATGGTTTCACCAAGTGCTTGATGAAATTCTTGAATAAAGTAACATAAGAATTATGTCATGCAAATGAACTAAAATTTTCTTATATATGATAAACTTGACTAAGTGAATGTTGAAACTAAATTAAAAACTTAAAAATCACAAAACCACCTTTTAAACCCAACTTGGCTACAAACTAGTTAAGGGTTTAGGAGGAGGCATGCGTGAATCACTAACACCCTGCCCTCCACCAACCCTTACTACTTATCTTGTCTCTTTTTTCTCTTCATTCCTTTCTTTCTTTCTTCTCTTCAAACTCAAAAAATGTTCTCCCATTAATTGCTTTAACTCTTCATTAGTTTTAGCCTATTTTCTAGTTGCATGTACTCAAATTTATCATTTTCAGTTTTCTTAAGAAATTTTTAGTGTAGTTAGACTAGTTTGATGGTTTTAAGGTTGTGTGAATGTTTACTTCTCTTTTAGATAATGTTTGAAGTAGATAATAACCTTGGTTGTGGTTTCTAGTTCAATTTTACTAATAATAGTGTTCTAAATTTTAGTCATATAGGCTTATTTTAATTCCCTAGTGAATTTGAGATGGTAGCTCAGTTTTTTATAGTCCTTTATCATTTAAAATCTACTTAGATACTTGCATTATAGTTTTATTCTCATATTTATAATATTAGCACTAATTTTAGTTTTAGGTGCTAGTTTTAGGTTCTAAGTAGTGAAATTATAATTTTCTTGTCAATTTCGAATTTTGATTTAATTTTTATCTTTCTTTTACAATTCAAAAGTTGTCTACATAGTGGTTAAGTAAATAAAATAAGTAGAATAGTGCAGTTTTCATATTTTATAGTTTTGGCCTATTTTTGTCACTAGTTTTAGGTTCTAGGTTGCCATATTTTGACTCTTTGTTTTTTTTTTTTTTGTGAGTTGAGGTTTTTCTTAGTTAGAGTTTCTCATTTCAAACTGTTTGGGATAGATTCTTTACAGTTTCTTAGGTTAGTTTAGTATAGTTGCAAATTGTAGGTCATTCTAGTGGACTTTGTAAGGTTTGAGTAGTGATTTTTAGCATTTTTATTTGGGATCAGTTTTTGAGTTATACTTTGGTTATTTTTAGTCAAGTAGGACTTGTATAGATACTTAATTGTTGTCTAGGTTATCTATTAAAGATTTTTAATTTTTATCCCCTCATTATGTTTATTTTAGAATGACTATAGTCTCATGGTCATGTTCCTTTTAGTACTATAGTCTCATAGTCAAGAGATAAAAGGGAAAGAATGGTAAATTAGGTGGGAAAAATTAGTATAGTTTCATGTTCCTTTTAGATGAGCATTCAAGTAAGCCTTCAAGGAATGTTTGAACTAGATAATACCCTTGCTTGTAGTTCAGTTTTGTATAGTCCTTTATCACTTAAAACCTACTTAGATACTTGCACTACAACTTTATTCTCATATTTATAATATTAGCACTAATTTTAGTTTTATGTGCTAGATTTAGGTTCTAAGTAGTGAAATTATAATTTTCTTGTTAATTTTAAAATTTTGACTTCATTTTTATCTTTCTTTTATAATTCAAAAGTTGTCTACATAGTGGTTAAGTAAATAAAATAAGTAGAATAGTGCAGTTTTCATATTTTACAGTTTTGGCCTATTTTAGTCATTAGTTTTAGGTTCTAGGTTGCCATATTTTGAGTCTTTGTTTTTCTTTTTTTGTAAGTTGAGGTTTTTCTTAGTTAGATTTTATCATTTTAAACTGTTTGGGATATATTCTTTACAGTTTCATAGGTTAGTTTAGTATAGTTGCAAATTGTAGGCCATTTTAGTGGACTTTGTAAGGTTTAAGTAGTGAATTTTAGCATTTTGATTTGGAATCAGTTTTGAGTTATACTTTGGTTATTTTTAATCAATTAGGACTTGAACACGTGTCTTTAAGTGTCTTTAACATTCCCCATCATCTTCCACTTGCATTTAAGCTTCAAATAAATAAGTCAAAGTTTAGTCAACTTTGAGCATGTGCATATGTAATGAAAACTGGTTTAGATTCAACATTTGCTTGATTTGGTGCGTTCCTCATATTGAATCAATTATGTACAAGTCCATTTTAACTTATGTCTACTTTCTAAATGGCTTCTTGATTTGCTGGTACATTGACTACCTTGTTTTCAGTTCCTTCTTCTTTGACTCAACCTCAACCCTTCTCTCTGTTGTTTTGGGTATGTATCCTTCGTTCTAATTTGTTTTTGTTGTTTGAGTATATATACCCTCAAAGTATGATTATAGAAAATAAGAATTGCTTTATATAATTTCAACGTTGAACATGATTTGTATATATAAATTGTAATTGAACTAAAAGAATCTTACAAAATAGGTGGAAAATTTGAAATCAAGTAAACAAGAGGGGTGTGCTAGAAATGACAAATTATTCGTGCACCCTCTATCTTTCTCTTCTACATGCATGGGCTTAAGTAGTTATAGGTTTATTACTTAAGTCTTATGTTTGCTAATTGTCCCTTGTTGCATTTATGTAGTGCTACATAACATTTTTCTCCTTTGGCTTATTGTAGGACATGGCCAAAGTTCCCATCCACCGTGGTTCCTTTTGTTGTTTTAATATATAAGGTTATAGCAAATACCAATTGCCTTATATGTATTTGCTACCTTGATCATGATTTCTATATATAAATTTATGTTAGACTAAAACAATACTATAAAATAGGTTCAAAAATTGAAATCAAGTAAACTAGAGGTGTGCTAGAATGAACAAATTATTTATGCACCTTTTGTCTTTGTCTTCTACATGCATAGGCTTAAGTAGTAATAGGTTTATTACTTAAGTCCCATGTTTGATAATATTCCTTTGTTGCACTTATGTAGTGTAACATAACATTGTCCTCCTTTGGCTTGCCCCAGGACATGGCCGAAGTTTCCATCCATCGTGGTTGGATTTATGACCGTTGTTACCCTGGTAGAAGAAGTTTGAAGGAAACTTTTCTCATAGGAGTTGAAGACTTTGTTAGGACCGCTTGATAATATAAATATTATGCTCTTGATGGAGGGATCAAATGCCCATGCTTAAAGTGCAAATGCACTAAAATTTTTAAAGATGAGGTGGTTAAAGTTCATCTATACCAGAAAGGATTCATGCCACATTACAAGATTTGGATTTTTCATGGTGAAGAAATGTCGTCTGTTGATTTGACCGCACGTGAAAATTGCCTTCATAGTTCAAGCACTGTTGCACATACCTCTGAGATGGATCAAATTATGTATATGCAAGAAATGGTGAATGATGCTCTTAACCGACATGCTTCATGTGAAGAACAAGATGATATTCATTTAGAATAGTCTCCAAATGAAGCCACTCAGAGGTTTTACAATATATTGGCAAAGGTAAATCAACTAGTATTTGAAGGGGTAATGGAGTTAAAACTGTCAGTATGCATTAGACTTTTGGCTTTCAAATCTAATTGGCACGTTCCTAACCAAGCATTGGACAGTATGGAAAAACTCTATTTAGATCTAACACCACCAAATAATTCTTTGACAAAGAATTATTATAAAGCCAAGAGATTGATTTTAAAGTTAGGATTGAAGTCTAATAAAATTGATTGTTGTATGAATGGGTGTATGCTTTTTTATGACAATAATAATGGAAAAAATGATGCATCCTTGCTTGAATGTAAATTTTATGGACATGCTCAGTATCAAACAATCTATCTAGCACGAAGGCAAAAAAAACCAATTTCATTGAAGTCCATGTTCTACTTGCCTATAATTCCAAGATTATAAAGAACGTTTGCTTCAATGAAAACAGCACAACACATGACATGGCATTATTAGCACAAAACTCAAGGGAAAATTGATTGTTGTGTGAATGAGTGTATGCTTTTTTATGACAATGATAATGGAAAAAATGATGTATCCTTGCTTGAATGTAAATTTTATAGACATGCTCGGTATCAAACAATCTATCCAACACGAAGGCAAAAAAAACCAATTTCATTGAAGTCCATGTTCTATTTGCCTATAATTCCAAGATTACAAAGAATGTTTGCTTCAATGCAAATAGCACAACACATGACATCGCATTATTAGCATAAAACTCAAGGAATGTTACGTCATCCATCTGATGGTGAAGCCTGGAAACACTTCGATCGAAAGCATCAATCCTTCGTTAGTGATCACCGTAACATTCGACTTGGACAATGTTCGAATGGATTTAATCCATACATTCAGGCGTCGTCTTCGCCATATTCTTATTGGCCTGTGATTGTTACTTCATACAATCTTCCACCTAAGATGTGTATGAAAAATCCTTTTATGTTTTTAATGTGTCTAATATCAAGTCCATCTAATTTGAAGGCATCCATAGATGTTTATTTGGAGCCTTTGATTGACGATTTGAAAAAGTTATGGAATGGTATTTGGACGTATGATGTTTCAAAGAAGCAAAATTTCCTTATGAGGGCGGCTTTGATGTAAACTATTAATGACTTCCCTGCATATGGAATGTTATCAGGTTGGAGCACACATGGTAGATTAGCTTGTCCGCATTGCATGGAGCACACTAAGACATTCACATTGAATTATGGTTGGAAAAGTTGTTGGTTTGAATGTCATCGGAGGTTCTTAGTCACTAACCATTCGTTTAGGAGAAACAAAAAGTCATTTCGCAAAGGGAAAATTGAAACCGATAGGCCACCTCCTAGGTTGACGCCATCACAAATTTGGAAAAGAGTCAAAGATTATCCAAAAGTGATTGAAAGTGATCTGACAAAGATAGATGGGTTTGAAAAGTGGCATAATTGGACTAAAAGAAGCATCTTTTGGGATCTTCTGTATTGGAAAGATAACTTGCTAAGACATAACCTTGATGTCATGCATATAGAAAAAAAAAATTGACATGATCTTCAACACCATGATGAATGTTGGTGGCAAGACAAAATATAATGATAAGGCAAGAAAAGATTTATCATTATATTGTGGGCGAAAAGACTTACATTTGAAGTCGTAGGCTAACGGGCGGTTGCTTAAACCCAAAGCAAATTACACATTAACAAAAGATGAATCTAAAATAGTTTGTCGTTGGATAAAAGAACTAAGAATGCCAGATGGTTATTCTTCAAACTTGGCAAGATGTACTAATATAGAAAAGGGTAGTATTCACGGTATGAAAAGTCATGATTGTCATGTCTTCATGGAGACATTACTCCCTATTACGTTCAGCTCATTGCCAATGAACGTCTTAAATCCTCTAATAGAAATTAGTCACTTCTTCGAAGACTTGTGCTCAACAACACTAAAGGAGCAATCATTGAGAATGTTGGAGGAAAATATTCCAATTATTCTTTGCAAATTGGAAAGAATATTCCCTCTTGGGTTCTTTGATTCAATGGAGCATCTCCCTGTTCATTTGCCATATGAAGCATGGCTTGGTGGGACAGTGAAATATAGGTGGATGTATCCATTTGAAATGTGATAACCCATTATTACTATATCTTTATATCCTTTACACTTTTATTCTCGTTTCAAATCATAATCTATTCATTTTTTTATATAGATTTATGGGGGAATCAAAACGTTCTGTAAAAAACAAAGCCAGAGTGGAAGGATCAATTTGTGCAGCTTACTTGCATCGTGAAATAACATATTTTTGTTCTCATTATTTCAAGACCTTCATCTTGTCGCCTGGCAATATTAGGAATGAAACACACTAGCAAAATCAAACATGTGACTCAACATTATCAGTGTTTCGAGAAGTTGGTCGTCACGCAGGGAAGGAGTCAACTCATTGGTTAACTGATGTTGAATTCAACTCTGCTCATGTCCATGTCTTAATCAATTACCCTGAAGTTAAATCGTACCTTGAGTATGTTGTAATCTCATTTTATGCACCCTAATCAAGAAATTTCTATACTCACTAATTGTATTCTTATCTAATAGCTCATTCGTAGTGGCTGAGCAAGTACCTAAAGGAATTGTTTCTGCTTGAATATACTCAAAATTTCCTTACTGGTTCAAACATTAAGTATGAACTTCATCGAGTTTCTTAAACAAATTGTTATTCAAATTGATATAACTATTTATTGTTGCCTATTTGTTGGTTCATAACGCAATAAAGGGTCTCATAAATCAAGAGTTAAGGGATTTGGCAAATTGGCCCATGAGATGCGTCAAAGAATGGCACACCTACTTTGTCAATGGGTACAAGTTTCACACTAACGAAAGGTCCAAAGGAAAGAAGACAATTAACTGTGGTGTGTACGTCAAGGGCCTTAGAGAGGGTGGTTATGATGATTTTTATGGAATAATTCATAAAATATATGAGCTAGAGTATAACATCTGTACTTCTCCAAAGAAAGTACTTGTTTTTTATTGTGAATGGTTTGATCATTCTAGAGATGCTACAAGAGTGAATCCTAAGTATAATATTGTCAAACTTGAAATAAGTAAAAGATACCGACCATTTGATCCATTCATTCTAGCAAATAATGTTAGACAAGTATATTATGTCCCATATGCAGCATTTCGGAGCATCAACAAAGGTGGTTGGTGTGTTGCAATACAAACTAAGCCTAAGGGTCGCATTGAGTCAAATGAGGTGGAAGAAGACATTCCCTATCAATTTGATGAAATGTTACATGCCCATGAAATAATTGAAGTTGAAGGTGTATGTACATTGCATGACTTTCATAATGCTCATGAAGAATTGGAAGGAGAAATGCAAGGAGAAGATGAAAAAGATCTGAACGACCAAGAAGAAGAAGAAGAAGAAGAAGAAGACTTTGATGATGATGATGAAGAAGAAGAAGAACATGAGATGATGACGACTATGACTATCATTACAAAAATGATGACGATGACGATGACGACGATTGAATTATTTGGTTGTTGCTGGATGTTATTGTGGTTGTTGTAATGGTTAAATTTATGTAAAAGATTCCCTAATTATCTTTTGGAAAACATTAAATATATCAAATCATGCATGTTCACCTAAGATGCAAAACAACAGAATCATGCATGTTCACCTAAGATGCAAAACAACAGAATCAAGCTAAACATTTGAGTACCAACAAGACATGAGCAAGTCACACAAGAAAAATAGGAATGACACATGGTAGTTCATCCTTACAATAAAGCTCAAAACTCACAAGGTCAAAAACTCTTTCACAAAAGATTTATTCCAGAAACTCTCAAATCAACTCAATCAGTAAATCACAGAAACAATCCATTCATAGCACATGACTTTTATTTTCCCAGAATTATGATCGTTCCAATTAGTAAATCAAATCCAAAAATCCAATGTCAATATGTTTTATTGAAAGCAGAAACTTTT